>Ga0256827_10002770_pt1 | contig 11224 bp, 11 predicted proteins | sample CV84metaG_FD_185977 | JGI IMG/M metagenome (GOLD analysis project Ga0256827, IMG submission 185977) | Hydrothermal vent microbial communities from East Pacific Rise, Pacific Ocean - CV84 | ecosystem: Environmental > Aquatic > Marine > Hydrothermal vents | place: Pacific Ocean: East Pacific Rise... | reverse complement strand
TTATCACCATTTTTATAAGCTTCATATCTTGCACACTCTTCACTTTTCATACATACTTTGTTATCACACGCTTTATCTACTGACATTTTATCTCCTAAATTATTTTTTGTAAGTATATCCAATATTTAAAAAATTATTTTTTTACCAACTGCAGAATAATTTATTTTATCTACATAAATAAGTGAAAATGGTATTGTTAAAACACCATAATAATCATTTATTTTCTTTTTTATAGTTTTTTTATCTATTTTTATTTCTGATTGTAAAGTTATTTTTATTTGCTCACTTCTTAATAATTCTTTTTTATAGACTAACTCAACTATCGCTTTATCAACACCATCTATATTTTCAATAATAGATTCTATCTGCAATGCAGAAATTCTTTTCCCTGCTATTTTTATGATTTTATTACTTCTTCCTATTAAGGAAAATTTATTTTTATTTACTTCTACAATATCTTCAGTGATAAATGGTTGATTAAACTTTACTATCTTTTTATTTAAAATATATTTAGAAATAAATTCTGATTTTACTGCTAGTTTATCTTCATCTGTCGAGATTTGTACACCATCCAAAGATGTCCATTGCATATCTGTACTAAACTTATATGCTATCCCACCAGTTTCAGTAGAACCAAATATTTGCACTATATTTGTATTATATTTATTTTCTAATAAAAGTATATCTTCATTATAGATTACCCCTGTTGAACATATAAAAAGACTTGAATCCAAATCTTTTGTATCACTCAATTTTCCTAATGATTTTATAAATACAGGAGTAGTAATAACCAATGTATTTTTCTCACTAACTTCTTCAAGTAATTCATAAGGCAAAAAATCATCTTTAACAACTAATTTAACATCTTTTAAATATAGTGGTAATAATAATCCAGCTAAAACTCCATATATATGAACAAAGGGTACAGTTACAACAACTTTTTTAATATTGTATTTTTTAACTAACTCTTTAAGAACTAAAACTTCTTGTATAAGGTTGTCTCTACTTTTAAATGCACCTACTGGAAAACCACTACTACCTGAGGTAAAAAATAATAATTGACTATGGTTATTAACCTCTTTTATCAAATCAAAATTATTAATATCATTTTCTTTGTGAAATTCTAAAAGTTGTTTATGATTGGAATCAAAAAGAACTATCTTTTGCCCACTTGAAAATGATGGTAAAAACTTTTTTATAAATTCCAATTTATTTGTAGTGCTAATGTTTATCCAATCTTCACTAACCTCTACATCTAAATCTAACTTAACTTCTTCTTTTGAATTATCTGAATGGATATATTCTAAAATCATTTCATAACCTTTATAAGTATATAAATAGCAGTCACTCCTAGACTAATCACTATCCCTATAGAATTGAGTGCAACAATTGAACTAAAGACTAACACACCAAATGCAGCAAAAGTACTTAAAATAGAGTATTTAATAGCAAGAATTGTATTTGTAAGTTTAGATGTATTACTCATATAGATACCATAATCTATACCTATAGCTATCAATATAATTAATGAAAAAAGATGCATTAAATTTATAGCTGTAAAACTTACTAAAATAGCAAGTGTAAGAGAGATAGGAAATAAAATATAATTAACTGCATATAAAATCTTCTCTTTTACACTTATAAATAAAAGGATAAATACCATGACAACAACTATAACCGAATAAAAAAGTAAATCTTTATACATATTATTTGCTAATTTTGAAAATACTTTTTTTATATTTATATCTGAAATAAAACTAAATTCTTTTATTGCATTTACATCACTAACAAATGCCATGGTATAGAAAACTTCTTTATCTTGAAAGATTTTTAAACCATAAGATTCAAATAATTTAAAATTATCTGTATCACAACTAGGTGTATTTTTTGCAAAATCATAACTATCTTCAAAGTAGTCTTTTCTAAATCCAATAGATACTGCCTCTTCATTTATAATACTCTTTAATCTATCAAAATCATATTCTTTCAATTTTTCTTGATTTAATAAACATTCCGTCTTTGTAGGGATAAAAGATGCAAAGGAAAATGTAGATGGAAGTGTTTTATCTAATAGATGAAGATTCTCTATAAGTTTATCTTTTGATGATGCTTGTACTATAATTGGAGTTAATTGTGTATTATTATTTTTTGTAAATAGTAGTTGTAATTTTTGTAGATTTTTATTTTGATAATCTAAATGTTTAATATTATTGTCAAGTGTAATATTTAAACTACTATAGATAAAAAGGATTATTGATAATATAAAGATTATATATGATGGAACTATTTTTCTTGATTTTTGAACTATATTATCACTCTCTACATACTTATCTATAGATAATCTTGGAAAAACAAAAGTAAAAAGTATATATGAAAATGATAAAGATACAACAGCAAAAAAACTAATCTGAGATAACAGAGGTATGGGGATAAATGTAAAAATACCAAATGCTACTGTAGTCGTAATATACCCATATAAAACATTTTTATCTACTTTCACATTATTTTGATAAAAATTATGAAAATAATAATGAAGAAGATAATCTATACTAACAGCAGATATACTCATCCCAAAAGCTAAAGACAATACATTGAAATTCTCAAATAATAATGTACTAACTAAAATTGCAAATATCATTGAAGATGATAATGCTATTAGGGTATGGAGGAGAAGCTTTAAATTTTTAATCAACAAATAATAAATTACTAATAATATAATAGTAGATAAAATAATTATCCACTGTACATCTTTTTGTATTTCTAACGAATTTTCAACTGTATAATAAAAAGGAGCGAAAGAAACTATATTGTCATAATTATCTAAAATAAAATGAATATCTTTATATAAAACTTTTGCTTTATCCATCTGAGATGCAGAAACATCAGTCGATACTCTTATCAAATACCCATAATCATCCAATATAATAAATTTACTATTGTTTGTATTATTTATCTTATTTTGTAAATTAAAAAGTTTTAAGGGGTCATTTTTATCTATAGATGTATAAAAAATATTTGTAAATTGAGCATCATAAAGTCTTTTCATACTCTCTTTAATCTCTTTAGATGTTTGATTTGCGTCATTAAAAGTTGCTAAAACTGAATAATTTTTTTTATAATACTGCTGTATTTCGTATGATGGAACGATTGTTGACTGTATAGAGAGGATGTTATCTATACTTTCTAACTCTTTGGATATTTTTAAAACTTTAGATTTTGATTCTTTATCAAAACCTTTAACAGCAATAAGTAGTTCTTTTGAATAACCTAAATTATCAGCTATCTTTAGTTTTTCTACAGCATCTTTTGAAGCAAAAAGTGAAAGTAAATTTGTAGATAAATGGATATAATCTTTAAATAAAATACCAACACTAAGTAAGACTAAAAGAATAAAATAATTACTATATTTCATCATTGATTATTATCGTTATATTATCCCTATTTTTTAAAAATAGTTTTATTTGTTTTAGTTTAGTTTTTTCTTTAAACATCTCTATATGTGAGATATACTCTTTTATATCTCCCAATGGCTTTAAAATAGTTTTATCATCTTTTATCTCAATATCAAAGATTCCATCGTATGCTTTTTTATCGTCTTTATAAAGTAAGATAAGAATATCAAAATACCCTTTTATTTTTTGATATTGCATAGCATCTAAATCTATTGTTTCATTGTTTTCTTTATAAATTAAAGTATTGTTTTCATATCTTAATGATTTTGCACTATCATGGTAAGAGATACTTAATCCATTTTTCAAAAAGTTGATTTGTCCATCAAGTTGTATAGAACGGTCTATTGCATAACTATATCTTAACTCTGTAAAATTAAAACTATGGGCAAATATAACATTTATATAAATAAAAAGTATTGTTATTATTTTAATCATTTTTTATCTTCTTTTTTATTTTATACACTAATTCTACAATAAAATCACTAATCTTTACTAACTTTATTTATATTGCATCACTGAATGTGCATAATTTAAAAGTTCAGTTTCTGTTTCAAAATCATTTGGATTAATTGGGTCTAACATTTTAATATTTATAGTAGCTGAGGATATTGTTTTAAAACATAGATCACCTTTCGCTAGTACATTAGCTGAACCATCAATAATTATAGGTACTATCGGTTTTGATGTTTTCATAGCAAGTCTAAAAGCACCTTTTTTAAACTTTCCTAACTTTATACCATCACCCCTTGTTCCTTCTGGGAAAATAATAATATTTCTATCATTAAGCAAAAGATTTTCAAATTCATTATACATTTTAGATATATCACCTAAATTGTTCTTTTTTAAAGACCTAGCTCCGATAAGTTCACCAACAAAAGATGCAAAAGGGATTACTGTAAAATTTAAGTTTGTAACAGTTAAGTATCTTTTTATAAAATATCCTAGTATTGGATAATCAAGACTTGATTGATGAGTAGATATATATATTGCCCCATCAGGTAATTTATCTAAGAGGTCAAATTCTAATTTAACTACAGGTAATAATCTAAAAAAAATCTTATATATTACTGATGCTAAATATTGAAAAGTATCCTGTGGATATTTAACAAACGGGTAAAATAAAAAATATATAAATAATGAGGGTAAGGTTAAAATACCTATAAGTCCCCAAAATAAAATAAATGCATAACTACTTAGAATACATTTTAATCGCATAAATTTTCCCATAAAGAATTTGAATACTTAACACTACTATAAAATATATATACCATCCAATAGAACTAAAAAATGCCCATAATGAGTCATTGTTATAATAAATAAGACTTATTAATAACATACTATATATAAAAATAGCTATAGCCCAGAACAAATCCCCTTCTTTTAAAAAAAGTATTTCACCTTTGCTAAGTTCTTTTTTATAAAATCTTGTTGTAAATTTTAAAATAATTTCATTCTTTTTAATATATGAATGAATAAATATTAAACAAAATGTCATCGCTGAGAATACTGGTATATACTTTACCACTTCAAAACTATCCAGAGAATAAGCAAATAATAATAATACTAAATAAATTGTAATTATTACAAAGTCTTCAAATGCTTTTTTTCTAAGATATGTATAAAATAAAAATAAAAGTGACAAAAAAATATAAACTAATGAAACAGTTTTAAATTCAAAATACTTAATTAGAATAAGAAAAGTAGGTGCAAAAAGTAATGTTAATACATTACTCATTTTTGACTGAAGCTGCTACAAAATCACATACATCTTGAATAGTACGCATATCTTGCATAGTTTCCGTTTTAATCTCAATTTCTAATTCTTTATCTAATGTAACCATTAAATCGATAGCATCAAGACTATCTAACTCTAGATCAGTAAAAAGATTAGCATCAAGCTTTACAGCTTCTGGTTCAACTTCAAACTCTTCAATTAAAACATCTTTTATTTTATTAAATATATCATCTTGTGAAATCAATTAAAATCCTTTATTTTAAATACTAACTATATTATATCAAAAAATCACACATTATAAAAAATCATATTTTTTAAATATAAGAGAAGTGTTAATCCCACCAAAAGCAAAATTATTACTCATAACAATATCTACATTTTTATCTATATTTTTATCTATTATATTGATTGAAGCACACTCTTTATCTAGTTTCTCGAAATTCATCGTTTTTGGAAGAAATGATTTATTTAATGCTATAAGACATATAATAGATTCTACAACTCCACAACCACCTAAAAGATGACCCATATGACCTTTGGTACTACTCACTGGTATTTTTGAACCAAATAATGAATATGTTGCATGAGATTCAGCAATATCACCTCTCATTGTTGCAGTTGCATGAGCATTTATATATTCTATATCTGATGCTTTTAGGTTTGCATCTTCTAATGAAGTTTCCATCACCTGTAGCATCCCCTCTTTTGATGGTGTTGTTATATGAGAACCATCACAGCTTGTAGCATAACCAATAACTTCACCATATATTTTAGCTCCACGAGCAAGAGCATGTTCTAATTCTTCTAAAACAATAGCTCCACTCCCCTCACTAACAACCAATCCATCTCTTGATTCATCAAATGGTTTTGATGATAAATGTGGTTGATCCGCATGTTTAGTAGATGCAGCAGACATAACATCAAATACACCTGCAGATAGATAATGATGCTCTTCACTACCACCACAAATCATAATATCACTCATACCATATTTAACACTTTCATAACCTGCTCCTATACCTTGAGAAGATGATGTACAAGCTGAACAAGTTGGAAGATTACGACCTTTAATCCCAAACATTTGAGCAAGATTAGCAGCAACTGTATGACTCATCATTTTTAAGAATGCCATCGAATTTTGCCCTCTAAAACTCATCTTAGCCTGTACTTCTGGCATATACTCAAACATAGTTTCATTTCCACCCATAGTAGAACCAAAAGCTAAACCACAACGCTTTGAACTTAACATATCTTCTGTTAGATTCGCATCAGATATAGCATCCCCTGTAGATATAGCAGCTAATTGAGCTACTCTTCCCATAGAACGACGATATTTTCTAGGGATAGATTTTAAATCTAAATTTTTTACTCTTCCTGCTACTTTAGTTCCTAAATCTTTTATATCTTCCCATTCAGGAACATACTCTATCCCTGACTTACCAGATTTTAAACTTTCATAAAGTTCATCATAACTATTACCAAGTGGTGAATTAAGTCCTAGTCCTGTTATAACTACTCTTCTCATTTTATCTCCTCAAAATAATTCATTAATATTTCTGCACCTAAAAATGCACCAATTAGTCCAGGTGCAATAATATTTTCACCTGCAAAATATAAGTTTTTAACTCTAGTACGAGGCATCAATACAGACAAACTTTTTTGTTTAGCTGAACATAACACTCCATATATACTTCCCTCTGCACCATTTGAATAATGCTGTTTTGTCATAGGAGTAGAACTATCTAAAACTTCTATGTTCCCAAAATCATATAGTTCTTGTACTCTTTTTATATGATATTCACACTCTTTTTCTTTTGCAATTTTATATTCATCTTGAGTTAAATCTTTATAATCTTTATAATAACTACCTGAAATAATTGTAGCAACTGTTTTAGATTGGTATTGTCTTGATGGTAACACAGAAATAAATTTAGATTCATCATCATTATAAAAGTATAAATTTGATTTTATATCTGCATCTATTAAACAAAAAATAGTAAAAAATGATGGTGATTCTTCTAATGTATCTATATGCTTTTTATATCTTAATTGTTTTTTATTTAGACTATCAAACATTTTCATAGTTGTTTTTGGATGAACTGTAGATATGATAGAATCATAATATATTATCTCATCATTATAAACTAATCCTGTAACACTTTGTTCATCTTGCAAAATAGTTTTTATTTCACTTTTTGTTTTTATAGTTGTATTTTTCAACTTATTTTTCAATGCTTTTATAATGGCACCACCACCACCTTCAACTTTTCTAGTTCCATCAAGCATATTTATAAAAATCTTTGCATAAAAATCAAAAGAAGCATCTTCATAAAAAACAGTTGCATAAAAAACTGTAAAGTGTAATAATATTTTTCTTAAATAAGCATCTTTTATATCTACCATCACATCTTTCAAACTACGAGAATCTATCTTTACAAAATCTTCTGGTTTTGAAGTTATTACACTAGCTTCATAACATTTATCAAAAAAAGTTTCTATATTTTTAGACTCATCAGGAAATGTTTTTTGAAGTTTCTCTTTGAAGTTTTGAGAACCAATAGGGATAATAAAAATTTTTCCATCTATATATAATGTATCAAAATTATCATCATATATCTCTAGTTTAAGTTGCTCTAAAATACCTAATTCATCCATAGTATTATAAAGATATTGATTCTTATCCATTGCTCCTGAATAATGAAAACCTATATCAAAAAGAATTTTCTTTCTTTTGAAAGAGTCAAGAACTCCCCCAATCTTATGTAATCTTTCATAAATGGTAACATCATAGCCTCTTTTTTCTAGCATCACTGCACATAAAAGTCCACTAAGCCCTGCACCAATTATGGCTATTTTCATCGAACCATACCACCACTAATATTCATTGTTTCACCTGTTACATAAGAAGCTTTATCTGCTAGGAAAAATACACATTCAGCTACATCATCTGGTTTTCCAATTCTTCTAAGAGGTATAGCTTTTTTCATCTCTTTTAATGGTAAATCTTTAGTCATCTCAGACTCTATAAGTCCTGGAGCAACTGAATTAACACGGATTTTATATCTTGCTACTTCTGTAGAAAGAGCTTTAGTAAATGCAATCATCGCACCTTTAGCAGCTGAATAGTTTGTTTGACCAGCATTACCAACTAAACCAGATACTGATGCAACATTTACAATCGAACCTTTTTTATTAGCAATCATATTTTTTAGTATCGCTTTTGTTACATAAAAAGTTCCATTTACAGATGTATCAATCACATCTTCCCACTCTTCATCACTTAAAAAGAAAAATAAATTGTCTTTTGTAATACCAGCATTATTTACAAGTACATCTATTTCAAGATTTTCTAATGCCGAACGAACTTCCTCTTTTTTAGCTATATCAAATCTTATAACTTCAGAATTTTCTAGTTCAGCTTGTAATTCATTGGCTTTTTTCTCATTATTTCTATAGTTTAAATATACAAAATACCCATTATTATGAAAGTATTTTGCACATGCTTCACCAATCGCACCTGTAGAACCAGTAATTAAAACTTTTTTCATGCAAATGTACCATCTAAAATCATTTTATTTATAACTTTTATATCAAGATCCATTCTTCTATCGAATTTTAAAGCTTCTACTTTTGTTCTTACATTATCATAGTTTTTTTGTAAAAACTCTGAACATTCTGATTTGCCTCTTAGTTCAATAGCTTGAGCCATACCAATTATAGCGATGCTTAACATATTTGTTAAATCTGGTAACTGTTTAGCAAAATGAAGTGCAGCTGTTGTTCCCATACTTACTTTATCTTGATTAAAAGATTCTGTTGGACGAGAATTTAAAGATGCTGGAATTGTATTCATAATAACATCTGCAGTTAATGAACTTAGTGTTATCTGCATAGCTTTAAAACCATGATGTGTTGATTTTTTGTTTAATTTTAGTGACTCACCTAGACCTTTATTAAACTTATGGTCAACTAAAAGTCCAAACTCTTTATCTAGTAAATCTGCAACATTACCAAGACATATACGCATTGTATCCATAGCATGACAAACATATCCACCATAAAAGTTACCAGAAGTATATATTTTTTTACCGATATGATCGATTAAAGGGTTGTCATTAACTCCATTTATCTCTGTTTCTATCCATTTTTTTGCGATTTCTAAGTTATCATGAACAACACCTAAAACTTGTGGAGAACAACGGATTGAGTATCTATCTTGAATATTTTGTTCAGCTTCAAGATGAAAGTTTTCATATCTTCCAAAAGCTTCATGAGTAAGATTTGAACCAACACATTTTGCTAATATATTAGATGCTGCTTTTCTCTGACCATCAAAAGGTTTAGAATCATGAACAAATGGTTCAAGTGGTGTAATGTCACATAAAAGAAGTTCAAATATTGAAGCTACAAAACTCTCTGTTGTACCTAAAATAATTTCAAATTTTTCAATAGCATCTATCGCTATTGCACTCATAGCAGCTGTACCATTCATAATAGCTAATGCTTCTTTTGGTTTAAATACATAAGGTTCAATGCCTAGTTCTTTATAAAGCTCTGCCGTATCTCTCACTTCACCATTATAAATAACTTCTCTATCTCCAGCAATAGCAGCAGCAATATATGATAATGGTGTTAAATCTCCACTAGCACCTACAGAACCTTGAGATGGGATATATGGATAGATTTTTTTATCTAAAAGAAGTTCAAATCTTTTAAGCAGGTCATAAGAGATTCCACTCTTACCCTTACTTAAACTAATCATACGAACAGTAACCATGATGCGTGAAACATTTTCACTCAAATACTCTCCAACACCACAACCATGAAAACTATAAAGATTTTTTTGTAACTCTTGTGCTTCTTCAAATGCAGCATAGTTTTGACCAGCTTCACCATAACCAGTTGTTACTCCATAAATAGGACGACCTTTAGAAATATTTTCTATTAAAAAATCATGTCCTGCATTTATAAAATCAATAAATTCTTTAGAATCATTAAGTTTTATTTTTTCATCATATATAAAGTCTTTGTAACTAATTATTTTATTATCTATAATCATAATCTATTTTCCTACATTGTTTAAAATTAATTGTTATCTTATCAAATTGTATTAGTATGTAAGTTTAATATTTTATATTTATCCTCAAAAGAATCTATATAAAAGAAATCAATTTTTTCCTTTATATGTTGATTAATTATATTACTTATTATTGTTTCACTAAAAAATATCTTATTTTTAGTTTGAAATTCTTTACACCTTGGTGAAAATATAATCTTTTTATCTACTGTTGTCAAATATTCTTTTATCTCATCCAATGTATATATCTTTGTTTCAAATTCTATTGTTGCGATAGTATTTTCTTTATTAAAAGAAAATTTTTGATACGAAGAACTACTTATTATCTGAGAATCTTCATCAACGCCAAGTAGATTATTACTAATAGATTTAGGACTACTTAACAAATCCACTGAACCTAAAATAGCTTCTTTATTTGAATTGTATAAAGAAGCGTATATAGATATTAATGTATTTATAAAAGTAAAATTATCAGATATTTGAAAAATATTTTTGTTTTTCAAATTTAAAGAGGAAGCAACATAATAACTAGTTGTATTTCCCAATACATTTATAAAATCAAATGGTCTAATAAGTTCTTTTTCAATTTTTACAGATTTGTAAATCTTTTGTATTATCTCAATATTACCTATTCCACTTGTAATATATAATTCATCAGTTGTATTAATATCTGTTGTTTCTTTTAATCTTTGAGCTCCTAAAAGTGCTAGATGCACAAAAGAATCTTGTCTTCTTGTATCTAATTTATACTTTTGTTTTAACTCTTTTTTTCTATCTATCTCTTCTTCATCACTTCGATACGAGCTGTACCCTTTTACATATAGTTTCATCATAACTCTTTTGTAATTATTAAAGATGTATTATTGCCACCAAAACCAAAATAATTTAACATAAAAGTACCATTTGAACATTTTTTAGATTGGGATATTGGTTGATACTCTTCTAAGATAGGTTCACTAT
>Ga0256827_10002769_pt1 | contig 11225 bp, 13 predicted proteins | sample CV84metaG_FD_185977 | JGI IMG/M metagenome (GOLD analysis project Ga0256827, IMG submission 185977) | Hydrothermal vent microbial communities from East Pacific Rise, Pacific Ocean - CV84 | ecosystem: Environmental > Aquatic > Marine > Hydrothermal vents | place: Pacific Ocean: East Pacific Rise... | reverse complement strand
AGCTCCATGTCTTTATGATTGTCATTTTGGATTTCAATATGGATGATACAATTTTGATTACGAAAGACGATGTCGCTATCTCTCTTTTCAATACGTGTCCACTCTTTATCTATGAGGATGATCTCTCCCTCTAATTCGATGCCTAATATATGCAAAGAGATATCCCTTCCTATCTCTTTGATCAACTCCTTACTGACGATATCTTTGTCTCCCACTAACTCTCCTTTTTTAGATTTTTAAAATCCTACCCTAAACAAACGAGTTTCCACCTTTAATTTTAATAATGCCCTTTAACCACTGTACTCTCATTAGATAGTCACTAAAAAATCATAAATAAAATAACCCAAAAACTTAGGATACTCCCAAAAGTATCGTTTAAAGAGCTTTGGTTCATCATATATTCGATAAATCCATCGAATATTATATTTATCTATCCATTTAGGATAATACTGTAAATCACCAGCTGTCTGATGTAAAAAACCTCCACAGGTATATCCTACACCACTCCAATCATTTTCTTGTAAATCAAATAATAACTGTTCTTGCAATGGTGTACCCATACCACAAATAATTATATCTGGATTCAATTCTATAATATTTTTATATAAAACTTTTCGTTCATCATCTTCTATATATCCATCTCTAAATCCAATAATATTTAGCTCTTGAAACTCTTTTTTAATATTTTCAATAGCTTTATCTATAATTTTTGGTTTTGCACCAATAAAATAGATATTTTTATTATTTTTTACAGCATCATTAAAAACTACAGGAGCTAATGATGTCATATCAAAACTTTCTCTTTTTAGATTTTTAAATCCACATAATCTTAATACCTTAACTAACGCTATACCATCTATTTTTATATTAAAGTTTTGAAATAGTTCTTTATTTTTTCTTGCGATTAGATAGGAATATGGGTTTAAAAAGGTTGTTAGGTTATTACTATCTTTATCTTTAAACAAATTCATGCGTTATTTCCTTTATTGAAAAATGATAAATATATTAAAATTCCTGTTAAAAAAGCAACAAATTCATATGAGTCCATATCTTCAAATATAAAAATTATTGATAGAAAAAATAGAGAAAAAACATACATTTTGTTTTTAGCATATTTTTTTAATAATAAAGTTTTAAATGTATAAATAGATAAAAAAATATATCCAATTAAAATATAACTACCCCCTATAAGTCCATTTTTAACAAAATAACCAATAAGAGTAGAATGTGAACCTATAGGTAAATCTTTAATTACATCTAAGCGTGGTTTTAAACCTAGTCCAAATAATATATTAGTTTGAGTCATTAATTCTAAAGATTCTTTATATAGGTGAAGTCTAGTATTTGAAGAGTCACTTCTAGTATTATTAATATAGCTGAATATAGCAATTATTTCATTATAATATAATAAACTTATTAATGTAATAACGCTTAATGTTATTAATAATTTTTGTCTATCTTGCAATAAATATAAATATGACCAAAAAATAAATGTTATTAAAACTATTCTTGAAGCAGTTGTGAAAATTGCAATAGTAGCAAATATTATAAAAATAATATTAATTATTAATTTAGAGTGTCTAAATTCTATTAAGTAAATTGAAAATACAATATACATTACAATCGCAGATGTATTAGAATAAGTTGCAAATAATCTTGTTCTTGGGAAAATACTATTTTCTAGGAAACCTCTTGAATTAATATTAACTTGAGTATAGTTATTTGAAACACCTGTTAATTTAGATAATAAGCCTTCATAATGTATCATATTTAAAGTATAAAATGAATAAATAAATGAAACTATTGATATAAATGATATAATATAATATAATACTTGGATGGAGTAAAAAAATTCTTTTCTTCTTTGTGTATTATCATATAGCCAAATCATACCTAACATAAAAAGAAAATAATTGGCATAATTGTGAGTTATAGCTATATATCTTATATAATCTATATTATATTTTCCAAAAATACTTAAAAATGTTGATAATAACTGTAAAATAAAAAAAATAAAAAAGAATTGAAATATTTTATTTTGATAAACTCTTCTTTTAAGAAATAAATTTAAATTCTTAAAAAATATTAAATATAGATATGGAGTCAACACTCCTATAAAATAACTTATTATAAATGAATATCTATTAAAATATTTTATTCTCAATACCATACCTTTCCAATAGTTTTCTTAAAGTTTTTACAGGTTTTTTAAGTGATACATCAATATTTATCAATTTTAAACCATCATAACCCATTAAATTTAATAATACAGTGCTATAAATACCTATAACGGTAATATTATACTCTTTTAACAACTCCAAAATTTTCTCTTCAGCAATTTTAATATCAACTATTTCAATAATAGTACTATTATCTATCTTTGGAAACTTTTCTCTAGGGTGCTTAATAATATGTGAAATATTATATTCATCTATAATCTTACTATATAAACTTACTTCTTCATCTAAAGACATCTCTCTATCTTCAGCAAAAGCATTTGTTAATAAGATAGTTATTTTAGGAAAATTATTTTTTCTTGTTAATTCTTTCTTATTAAAAAGAGAGATTAATTTTATATTTTGAAAAACATTTGGTAAATCAAAAATAGTATAGTGTAATTGGTTAGAAACTTTTATATTTTTATATAATAATTTTTTATTAAAAAAAGTAAAAAATATTTTAAATAAAATATTTTCATTCTCCTCATAAAAATATCCTGCATTTGAAATATTTCCAGAGCCATCATCAAAAGTAATATAGTCCTTATACCCTGTTAAATGCATTAAAAATCTATTATGAAAAGATTTTATCTTTCCACTATAGTAAATTAACTCTTTATATTTTTTAAGTTTCTGAAATAGTTTTAGTAAAGTAAAAATATCTTTAAATAAAGACTTTTTTAATAGGATATAATAACTTTCTATGGCATTTATAGACAATTTATCAAAATAAAATCTATTTTTATCACTATCCAAATCTGTAAAATAAACAAATAAATACTCTGTAATTTCTTCTTTTTTTATTATTTTTTCTGAAATCAGAACATGTAAAGGGGTAAAACAAATAAAAAGTTTCATACTTTTAAACTCCAAGGCATAGAATAGTTCCTTTTTTGATATAAAAAAACTAAAGTAGCACTTACCAAAAACGCTATAAATGTAGCATACACAGCTCCAATAGCACCATATAAATCAATTAAAAAATAATTGAGAACAAGATTAATAATAGCAGCAAGAGTACTACTAATAGCTAAAAAAGAGGTTTTATTTATATGAACAAGATAAGGAAAGAAGATTTGGTAGACACCAAACATAGCATATCCTAATGAGACCCATAAAATATACTCTGTGGCTCTATAAAATTTTTCATCTACAAAATAAGGTAATACCCATATTCCTACCATAGAAATAAATAAAGATAAAGTAAAAATTCCAATAATATAAATATATGTATATTTTACTATTCTTTTCTTTTTATTGGGTGTAGGAGAAACTAAATTTTTATAAAACCATGGAGACCAAGCTTTTACAAAAGCATCACTAAACAACATAACTATCATTCCAAACATATATCCTACACTGTATATACCAACCTCTTCAATACTAACCATTTTTTCTATAAAAAGTCTATCACTAACAGCAATAATTACACTTGCCAATACATGAGGAATTAAAGGTAATGAAATTTTCAAAATAGACTTTATTTTTTCTCTATTAGGTATTAATAAGATATAATTTCTTTGATACATATAAATTACTCCTATTATAAAAAATACTGTTGCCCCTATTATAGTCCCTATAATTTGAGAATACCACCCATATGAAAAAATCAATAAAAAAAGTATAGTCATACCCATTTTAATTAATGTATTGGATATTTCAAATATACCAAACATATAAGCTCTTTGTTCATTTCTTAATATAGTCGTATTCATCTCATTTACCATAACCATTAAACTAATAAAAGGTATTACTAAAATCCAATTAGTCGGTATAGAAAACAAGGTGTCATATTTTAAACTTATAAAATAACTTATAAGTAAATATATACAAAATGTTATCGTTAATATAATTAACATATTACCAATATATAATGATAACTCTGCTTTAGAAATTTTAAAAAAATTTTTTGAAATATTGGTATGTAATCCCATACCAATAAAAGCACTATATAGTGTTATTAAAATTAAATAAATCGAAAGTGTACCATATTCTTTAAGTGTTAAATATTGAGTCATTATAGGTAATAGTAAAAATGGAATCATCTTATTGAAAATACTACTTCCTAAATAGATAGTAGAGTTTTTTACTATTTGCATATTTCTTCTAACCTCTTGAGGGAGTTGCAATCTAATTCTCCCCCCCATATATCAATATTTTCTTTAATTATTTTAGGGTCTAAATCCCACCATTGTAAATCTAATAATTTTTTAATACTCTTTTTAGAAAATCTATATTTAATAACTTTTGCAGGAACTCCAGCTACTATAGCATAATCAGGTACATCTTTTGTCACTACAGCTCCTGCACCAACAATAGCTCCATTACCTATAGTAATATTAGGCATTATAACACTATTAGCACCTATCCATACATCATTTTTTATAGTTACTTTTTGGTATTGTTGAATCCTATCTTTTACAAAATTTCCAACATATGGTACATAGGGAAAGGCACTAATTGTCAAATGGTTATAAGGATGACTAATAGCATTAATAGTAACATCCCAAGAAATAGCACAATACTTTCCAATATCTGTATAAGTAATTTTAGAATATCTACCAATTGAACTTAAATAAGATATATTAGTATTAGAAAGTTCTGCTTTTTTTGATACTCTTACTTCTTTTTCTAAATTACAGTTTATAAGCCTACAATCTAATGAAAGTAAATCATAAGATTCTATCTTATTTTGTTTATGAACTAGTTTTGATAAAAATATTTTTATTATTTTTTTCATTTAGGGTAACTGATTAATAAAATTTTTCATAACATTAAAATGTCTATCAATTTCTACTCTTGGTTGATAAAATTTTATACCATTTTTTAATTCATAATTAATACTAGAACGTAAATCATTTATTAAAAATTTATTATCTTGATAATCATCTAATTTAATGGATAATTTATGTAGTATTTTAAATAAAATTGACTCAAATAAACTATCATAAGCATTAAATATTACTCCCCCAATTACTTTTTCTAGTGCTTTACCTCTTCCATCTTCATTTAATAATATGGATGCTTTAGAGATACTATTTGTAAAAATATGTGCATGAACTCGATATCCAATATGTAAATCAACAGAAGAATAGTAATTTATTAAATTTTCTGCACTTCCTGATATATCAACATAATTAAAGTTATTTTTAATTAACCATTTTAAATAGCTGTTTTGTACAGCGTATAAAACAGGGTTAGCTCCATGTGTATGCATATAATCTTCAGTAGGAGAATGATGGAAAACTACTTCTATCTCGGCATTAGGAAATAACTCTTTTAACAATAGAAGGACATTTTGCATTTGTAGATACATTTTTTTTGATGTCTTCATTGAAACTCCCAATGAATAGCCAATTTTTTTTATTTCTTTTAGATTATCAAACTCTGAATTTAAATGTTTTTGAGAATAAAGAGCAGGACAACCTGTCATTAAAAAGTTCTTTAGTCCTAAGTGTTCCAATGTATTTAATGTGTGATAATCTCGCACACTTGATAAATAACCTGAGTTATTTATCTTTTCCAATAAAAGTTTACTTTTATTATCAAGTTTATATTTATGTGTATTTTTCCACTCTCCTTCTTGAGAGTACCAACCTATACCCATAGTTACCATAGGAATAGTAATATCATTTAAGTTTTCTCTTAATCCATATACTTTTGGATACATCTTATTTTGAAGTGCTGGTCCACCTGTCATAATTAATGCTTTTGATTTATTAATTTCAATTAAATCAGAATCAGAAAGTTTTTTCCAACCATCAAAATCAAGAATATTTACATTGGGTCTTAACCATTCAAAAAGTTTTTTTGCACGATATTTAATTAGGTGATCACCAGCATTATTTTTTCCACCAGTCAAAAGTACATATTGATTTTTCATTTTACTTTCCTATTTCTATTGACTTAATTTCATATTCATTAAAAATTTCCGTGTAAGATGATGACATTCTTTTTAATGACATTTCAATTATTTTCAATATTAAAAGAAAAAAAATCAATATTTTCATTTGAACATTCCCCATTTAATAACAGTATCTTCTTTAATATCAGTAAAAACTTTTTTGCCTATTATCTCATCAATAAACTTAGGACTAACTCCATGTGCAGGTCTTTTAAAAGTTAAATCTTCTTTTGTAATAATTTTTCCCTGCTTTATATTTCTACTAGCTACTAAACTTCTTCTTGCATTTTGTCTTGCAGATTCTTCATCTTCTAATGCTTTAATTTTAAAGCCTCCAAGTATCTCAAAAGTTCTTTCCAAATTTTTTTTAAATAACTTTAAATCTTCTTTATCCATAGCATGATAATGATCATTTCCTGGAAGAGTTTTATCATGTGTAAAATGTTTCTCTATTATTACACTTCCAAGTATGGTTGCCATTTCACATACTTTCATATCTTCTGGTAGAGTATGGTCACTATAACCTATAATCTTATCTGAAAACTTAGATTTTAAATCAAGTATCATTCCTAAATTTGCATTTTTATCAGGTGTAGGATAATTTAATACACAATGAAGAAGAGCTAGAGGATTACCATAGTTTTCTATCCAACTTACAGCTTCTTGTATTTCATAAAGACTAGATGCACCAGTAGAGAGTATAATAGGTTTATTAAATTGACATAAATATTCAATAAAAGGTTTATTAGTCAAATCAGAGGATGAAATCTTATATACATCCATCATTTCATCTAAAAAATTTGCACTTTCAATATCAAAAGGGGTACTCATAAACTCAATACATACTTTATCACAATACTCTTTTAGCTCTTGCATTTCATCTTTCCAAAAACCATCATGCTTTTTAAAAAGTTCATATTGACTTGTAGTTGGCTCTTTTGTTGTATCCCAATAAGATGGAGAATCTTTAGAAGCTAACGTTTCAGCCTTATATGATTGAAACTTAACAGCATTAGCACCACCCTCTTTGGCTTCATCTACAAGCCTTTTTGCCAAGTTCATACTGCCCTCATGATTTACACCCACTTCAGCTATAATATAGGGTTGATACAATTTATTTTCACATGGATTAAATTTTTCAAATAACTCTTTTAATTTCATTCTCTACTCTTCATATTAAATTTTGTATTAATTTTATCACTCTTTTTCGACCATTTTTTAAATCGGCTCTTCTCATTAATTCATTCATATACTTTCTAATTTTATAGGAATCCACAAACTCTTTAAAATAATTAAACAATTTTTTATTTTCTAATTTATATCCTAAACCTAAATTTAAAAAACCATAATCACTTGAAGCAAAAAAATGTGTCATCTCTCTATCATTCTGAGCCAAAACAATAGTAGGTGTTCCTATACTAGCAATTTCATAGGTTGTTCTACCTGCTGAAGTAAAAATAATATCAGTTTCATACATATATTTCGAAATATTGCTAATATTTTTATGAACTTTTATTTTATTATACTTTTGTAATGTAGAATATTTATCATATCCAAAACCAACAATAATATGAATATTAATCTCTTTTTCTAGACAATAATCATAAATACTATCTAAAACTTTCAAAGTATAATTATTGGGATCAACACCACCAAAAGTGATTAAAATATCTTTAACCTTAGTACTTACATCTATTTTCTGTGAACTATAAATAAATTCATCTCTTAAAATAAAATAATCTTGTCCAAAATAGTGATTTGGTAAAATTTGTTTTTCTGGATATATCGCATTAATAACTAAATCTGCTTTTCTTGCACCCTCTCCTAAATCTTCAAAATTAATAATTTTTAATTTCATTTGCTTTAAAGCTTCAATATATTCTAAAGAAGTATCTAATCTATCATTAATAACTATATCTGCATTTAGAGTTTTAATATCCTCTATTATATTACTATGTTTTTGCATGAAAACATCATAATTTTTTGATACTATAATTTCATATGCCAAATTACTCTCCCTGTCTACTAAAAAGGTAATTTTATGATTTAAAATATCATTAGCAATAAGTAAAGTATTATACACATGACCTAATCCAACTATATTATTTCCTGTAACCACAATAACAATATGTTTTTTACGAAGATAATATTCACATAGATTCCAATCTTCATAAGTATCAATATCAATCTCTTCTCCATTTGAAAGAATATAAAGTTCTACCTCTTTAGCAATTCTATTAGTTTGAGTAATAATATCTTTTCTTGTAATAAAAAATGCACCCGTTTCTGTAAATGTAGGTGTTAAATATTGCCTATTTACTCTCTCTTTATAATTGGGAACAAAACAATTATTCTCTTTTTTCCAAGAGAGATGAGTATCATCTTTAGAAGCTATTATTGTTCCTATTCTTTTATTGTTAATTATCGTATTAATAGCATCATCTAAAGACTTTGTTGTCAAAAGAGGAGATGTAGGTTGCATTGTAATAATATAGCTATATTCTTTATTTTCTATTTTCTCAGCATATCTATAGGCTTGATATATAACGGGGTCTAAGGTTGTTTTATCATCTGCTATATTTAAATTTCGCTTATGTATTTTTGCACCAAATTGCAAAGCTGTATTTAAAATCTCATCATCTTCACTAGAGACATAAACATCCAAATTATATTCTGAATTTAATGCAGTTACGATTGAATAATAGATAAGAGGCTTATTATTTAAAAGCCTTAAATTTTTACGAGGTATTCCCTTTGAACCACCTCTTGCAGGTATAACTACTAAAATATTCATATTATCCTCTAACTATTTACTACCAAAAATATCCCGAGTATACACCTTATCTTTCTCATTTAGTTAGTATACCCTCACTAAGCCGATTAGCCACTATTACATCTGAAATCTCTTTAAACTCATCTAAGTCTTTTATAACCCTTGAACCATGCTTTAGGGGCCAATAATCACTTTTACTCATTCTCCAACCTTTCTAATGCTTTTACAATAAAATCTAAATATTTATTATCTTCTATAAAAGTTTCTAACAATTCATATTTAAGAGAAGGCTCAATATTCTTTATAAGTTTTAAAATAATGCCTTCAAAGCTATCTAAATCAGTACCGATAATTGTCCATACAACATCTTGGTCTAGTCCAAAATATTCATGCATTATTTGGTTTCTAAAATCTACTATTCTTTGATGTTCTTTAGTTATCAATTTATCTCGCAGTAAATACTTAGTAGCTTCACCTATAATTTCAAATTCTCTTATGACACTATCCCATGAACGAAAATCATGCAATAGCGTTTGAACATTTCCAAACTCATTAGCTACTTGTTTTATTTTTAATAGTGCAATATAAATATCAAAAATAAAAAGTTCAATATCTCTATCTACTTTATTGATATCAAACATAAATAAAATCTTTTTTTATTCTATTTTTAATAAATGTTTTCATGGACTTAAATGTACCCAAATCTACATCTTTGTTTAAATTTTCTCTCAAAAATTTCTTTGCTCTAATTAAGTCAAAACCGCTTTTAAGCTTCATTTTTAAAACAACTATATCAATATCACTTTCTTCAGTATCAGTACCTTTCGCAACACTACCAAATACTGCGAACTCTTCTATACCGTACTTCTCTTTTAGTAAGGGTTTAAGCTCTTTTAATTTATTGATAATTGCTGTATTCATTTTTTCGCTCTCTGTATTTAATTTATCCTAATATTTTACCATAAATGTGAATTAACCATTAGTTACCCCACAAAAGTCTAAATCCATCTTAACATGTCATCTCTGAAACTCTTTATGCCTCACCAAAAAAATCGCTACATTTTCCTCTTTATAATCCACAAGCTCATTCAAACTTTAAATCCTCATTTTTTATCTTCTCTATCACCCACTCTGTTTTATAGGTATTGACCTCTTTAGTGAAGCTCTAGCTGTTTGTATTATCTTGGCATCTACATCTCTACGTTCCTTTTCTTAAAACCATCACTATTATTGTTTTAAAAATAATTTCCATATCTAGAAATATGGTTTGGTTTTCTATATATTTTAAATCATTCGCTATGCGATCTTCAAATGTAGAGCTGTTTCTAGAGGGGAGAATTTGCCAGTAGCCAGTTAGTCCTGGTTTAAGAGAAGTGATTTTTTTTCGTATGATGTTTAATTGCCCGTTAAATTCATCTTTTATGTATGGTCTTGGACCTACCACAGTCATCTCACCACGCAAGACATTATAAAACTGAGGAAGTTCATCCAGTGAGGTAGACCTTAAAAAATTTCCAATACCAGGGATGATTCGAGGATCATCTTTTAGTTTCCTATGTGTCAAATACTCTTCTCTTCGTACTTCATCTTTTTCTAATAACTCATTTAAAATCTCTTCTGCATGAGGAACCATAGTGGTAAATTTATACACTTTAATTTCTTTTTCATACTCTCCTAGCCTCTTTTGAGTAAAAATAACAGAATTCTTAGGACATTTTAATTTAAGAATGATGAAAATAATTAGCATGATGGGGCTAAAGAGTAGTATTGCAACTATAGAAAATACTATATCAAACACTCTTTTAGTAAAATCATGCAAGCGTCCAAACGACAATTTTTTTTTAGTTTCCATTTTTATCAAAATTCCTTTTTATTCATTAAAAAACTTGGAATTCAGCTGTATGTTGAACCAATCATAACCATTGGATAATCCAACATATCTGGTATCTGGTATCTGGTATAGTTTTATTATGTTATTATGATTCCTTTATCTCAATCCAAATTGTAGCTAAAGAGTATTACCTTGAAAGTAATACTTCTTTTATATTGAGCTGATAGATTATTGCTTTGAAGATTTTATGTGCTTTAGATATAGATAAAGGAGTAGATAAAGCTATAAAGGGAACAGTTTTCCCCCTTTAATTTTAACCCTTTAACTTAATTGTTTATTTTTCGTAGGGTGCGTTTGCCAACGCACCACATACAGCAATTTATACACAATCACACTATCGCCGTAAGGGTAAAATAATAGATAAATTTTTAATAGTTTTGTAGGGTCGGCTGAAGCCAACCTACCCATCAAACCCAACAGAAAGAAATCAAACGTCTA
>Ga0256827_10002768_pt1 | contig 11228 bp, 11 predicted proteins | sample CV84metaG_FD_185977 | JGI IMG/M metagenome (GOLD analysis project Ga0256827, IMG submission 185977) | Hydrothermal vent microbial communities from East Pacific Rise, Pacific Ocean - CV84 | ecosystem: Environmental > Aquatic > Marine > Hydrothermal vents | place: Pacific Ocean: East Pacific Rise... | reverse complement strand
TAATGGCATACGTTGTAAAAGTAAAGAAAATGATAAAATAGATCAAGTTTTAAAAGAGTTTGGTCTAAGTAAATCAAAAGCCTATAAAATAGAGAGTTCTTTAGGTTTAACATTAGGTTCTGTTCTCGTAACTATTGGCTTTATTTGGTTTATGTTAACTACTGGAGCTACTTATACAGCTAATGTTTTGGCTTCTGTCTTACCAGCAAGTACACTAAAAGAGGTGAGTAAAGTTACACTTAACCAATTAGAAGATGGGTATTTAAGACCATCTAAGTTAAGTGACCGTCAAAAGAGAATCATTCAAGAACATTTTGATAAACTGGTAGAAGGTGAGAGTAGATATAAACTACATTTTCGGTCATCTCCACAGATGGGACCAAATGCTTTTGCTCTACCTTCTGGTGATATTGTTTTAACAGATCAACTGGTTGCACTTAGTCAAGATGATGAATATAGAGATATTTTAGGTGTATTGGCTCATGAAAAAGGGCATGTGGTTAAAAAACACTCTATGCGTATAGCTATAAAAACAGGTATTTCAGGTGCTATTATAGGGTATATCTCAGGAGATGTTTCTGTGCTTGCTTCTACTCTTCCTACAGTACTTATTAACAGTAGCTACAGTAGAGAGTTTGAACACGAGGCAGATGTTCATGCTGTTAAGGAGTTAAAAAAGATGAATGTATCTACGAAGTATATTGCAACACTATTTGAAGCCTTAGAAAAGAAAAGTGGTGACGATGAAAATACTACCATTATGGGTATGTTTGCGTCTCATCCTTTAACCTCTAAACGTATTGATTATTTTAAGTCTTATGCTGATTAAATAATTAATAAATAATCTTAATAAGAGTGTTAGCCCTTTTCTTCTATACTAAAATATATATTTTAACTAGGAGAAGAAATGAAATCTACAAAACTATTGGCAAGTATTGGCTTGGCTATGTTACTTATGGGAGGTTGTGTTCAGAAGACAACTGAAATTAAGTATCCCAAAGATGTTAAACAGCCTACGCTATCACAGTATGAACTTAATGTAATAGCTGAGAAAATTTATCAGAATGAAACATCTGGAAATCCTAAGAACCTTATGTTTTGGTCAAAAAATGAGGATTTTGCATCATTAGGTATAGGTCACTTTATTTGGTACCCAGCTGGTGCTGTAAAACGTTTTGATGAGACTTTCCCTTTGATGATTGATTATTATGTGGCTAAAAAAATAGAAATTCCTGCATGGCTTTATCATGCAAGAAAAACTGGTGCTCCATGGAAAAACAGAGCTGTTTTTGAAGCTGCAAGAGGGGACAAAGAGTTTCAGCAGTTAAAGAACTTATTAATCAATACAAAAGCTCGTCAGACTCAGTTCTTCTTTGATAGATTACATGCTTCTATTCCTGAAATTGCTAAAAATGTAGCTCCACAATATAGAAAACATATTGTTGATAACTATAATGCATTGGTATCTTCACGAGGTGGTTTGTATCCATTGATTGATTATATTAACTTTAAGGGTAAAGGTCTTAAATCAACTGAGCGTTACCATAACCAAGGATGGGGATTGCTTCAAGTTTTAAAAAATATGAGACCAGTACAAGCAGGACCAGGGGCATTAATGGAGTTCTCACGAACGGCTCAGATGATACTTGAACGTCGTGTTAGAAATTCACCACCTGAAAGAAATGAGAAGCGATGGCTACCAGGTTGGAAAGTACGTACAAGTGGATATGCTACTTCAATCTTATAAACTATTTTCAATTCCCATCATCTGCTGATGGGAATTTTATCTTCCTCTCTTTTATGCTTTCAACTATCAGCTTACTAATATAAAAAAATATATATAATGGTTTCTTATTGAAAAAGGAAATATTGTGAAACAAATAAAATTTATCTTATTTGCATTAATGCTACTTTTTGTTCAAGCCATGGCAGAGAACAATAATACAAACTACATAGATATAAATCAAACAGTAGAACTGGGTACTTTGAGTAGAGTAGATATGAATGAGAGTATTGTAAAAGTAACCATACCCCCAAGAAAATCATTGCTAGAAATAGAGGCTGAAGCAAGAGCAATTATAGCAGAAGAAGTTGCTAAGGTAGAGATTGTAAAAGCAAATGCATTGGCTGTTATAGCTAGAGCTGTAGCATCAGTAGAGATAGCAAAGATAAGAGAATCACAACAAAAAGAGAGCGATTCTGATCTTTTTTAGTATAATTAGGGTTTTTATACTAGAAAAAGTGATATTTAGATACACAAAATATGAGATTAATGATATAATAAACTTATTATAAATTAACTGTATGTTAAAAATTATTTTTATATAATTATTTCTAATAAATTCCAACGGAGAAGGTAGAATGAGAGAAGTATTGCTTGTTAGTATATCAGCACTGTTGGGGTATATAATTTTCTCTGCATTTAGTTCTACTTCAACTTCAGAAGAGGCTTTTAGAAAAATATTGGAACAACCTCATAATGATGTTCATCTTAGTCAAGAGATGGCTTTGAAAAAGCTCAATAATGACAAAGAAGCAAATATAATCAAACTTGATAATGCTTATAAAAAAGATCAACTTGATACTTATCAAAATATTAAAATCAATGAAAAAGAGAACAATACAAAGGTTGAAATAAAACAGATAGATGCTCGAACCAGTGCCTCTTTAGCAACTATAAAAGTTCAGTCAGATATTCTACAAAAGAAACAGGATAATTATACCTATCTTGCCATGGCATTTTTACTCTTTTTAATAGTTGTACTCTATTTACGTTATCAAAAACATTTAGCACAATTAGAACTGAATCAAAAGAGTGAAGAGAATGAGATGCGTGCAAAAAAAGAGTATGCAGAGAAGATTCTTGCTCTATTGGCAACAGGTAATCTTACATTTGAAACAGAGAGAAAGCTTTTAAAAGTACTTGATGAATTAAATGGTCATCATGTAGAGAAAAAACCTGATATTATCTATCATCCAAATCCTGAAATTGCACAACTAACTAAGTAAGTTTTTATTGTAGCTTGAGTTCAAATATATTGTTATTACTTTTATGATAATAGTTTAAGAGATATTTTAGACGTTTAGCAATATTATTTACAATATATAATCCCAGTCCAAAACCACTGTTCCTCTTCTCTTCTTGTGTAAATGGTTCTAAATAGTAATCAAGAGGGTATTCAAGACTTTTCCCCTTAGATATAATTTTAATAGAGCTACTGTTGGCAATAATGGTTGCCTTCTCGTCATTACTGTATTTTAGTGCATTATCAAGTAGATTTTTAATGGCTAAGGCAAGTAACTTGGTGTCAGTTAATAGAGTTTCATCTGTACATTTAATAGTAAGTTTATTTCTATCACAAAGTAGTAAACTAATACTCTCTTCGATGATTGCATCAAGTTTACCTTCTTTCATGTGAGGTTGAAAGTTTTGAGTTGTAAGTCTTTCAACATATGCCAACTCTTCAATAAGCTCATTCATTCGTTCAAATGCACGAATAAGTGTCTGTTTACTTGTTCCATCTTCTACCATTTCTATGGCAATTCGACCTCTCGTAATAGGTGTTTTTAGTTCATGCATCATGTTTCGCATAAAAAGATTTTTAGACTCAAGCAGGGTACGTATATGATGTATGGCATTGTCAAAACTTTGGGCTATTTTCCCTATTTCATCATTTGATTTTTGGGTTATTTTTATATTCATATTACCATTGGCAAACTCTTCTATTTGTCTGTTTAGTTTTTTAAGAGGAGTCATTTTACGAATAATCGCAATATAGAGAAAGATAAACAGTGAAGCAATAAGTAGTGCAATTAAAATGGTAAGTTGAAGACGTATTTTTACAGACTTTGTATCTTTTAGCATTAAGTTGTAGCCGTAACGTTTTAGGTAGATATATTTATTTTTTCCAATAGCAAAAATTTGCATACGACCATAAACAGACTCACTGCTAAAAATTGGTTCACCCTTGCTTGACATAAGTAGACGGCTCTCATTATCAGATACAGGTTTTACATTGAAATTGTTATAAAATTTCTCTTTCTCTTTTTTACTCGGATTAAGTTGTGCTGTTGATAAAAGAAGATTTGAAATGAGTTTATATCGTGTAATCTCATCAATTCTTTGTCTCTCTTTGTCCCAAGAGATAAACTGGAAGAGGGCTGTTAAAAGTAAGGAGAGGACAAGAGCAAAAAGAATATTGATAAAGGTTGTTACAGAAATATTTCGTAATATATTACGCATTATATTTTTTCTGTCAGTAAGTACCCAATTCCACGAACAGGTTTAATATAACTATGCTCACTATCTATAGTTGCGAGTTTATGTCGAATTCGAGAGATAATAACATCAATATTTTTGATAGAACTGTTGTCATCAATATGTTCACTGTCGTAAAGAAGTTGCTCTCTTGATACAGCAGAGTTTATATGGTGTATTAAGATTGCCAATATATCAAACTCAGCAGCTGTAAGTTCTAAGAGTATATCTTTAAAAATAATATGACGTGCTTTATGATTGAGTTCAAAGAGTTTTTTTGAAGAAATTTCTTCTCTGCTCGCATTTGTTCTTCTTAAAATAGTTTTTATACGGGTAACCAATTCTCTTGGGTCATAGGGCTTAGGCATGTAATCATCTGCTCCTCGTTCCATGGCAATAACTTTGTCTGTAATATCATCTCTTGCAGATGAGACAATAATAGGTATAGAGGAGTGTTCTCGAACTTTTGGAATAATTTCAAGACCATCAATACCAGGAAGCGTTAAGTCTAAAATAAGTAAATCAAACTCATGTTGAGTAAGTAAAGACAAGCCCATATAAGGCTCTTCTGCTGCCATAACTGTTATGTCAAATTTATTGAGGTACTCAGTGAGAATTTGAGAAATTTCATAGTCATCTTCTATCATTAATATTTTTATGATAATAAATCCTTGATTAATAGTAGGTTATTATACCATTTGAAGAGTTAAAAGGAAATACCATCAACATTGTTCACGAGAGCTATTACAAAGGAGGTCTAAATATGTTCTATCAAGGGAGTATATTTCAAAGGAGTTCAATTACATACTTAATCCCGTGAACAATGTTGATGGTACTTTGTGTTTCCTAGTTGAATTATAATCCATTTGTGTTAATACTAGAACAATGAAAAATTAATGAATAGTTAATGGTCTAGTATGATATACTTTACTTTATCATATAAGAAGAACTACAAAAGGATCTATATGGAGTACTGGAATCATATCTATGAACATTTTAATCCTATAGCTGTACATTTAGGTTTTATCTCTATTCATTGGTATGGTATTATGTATGTCTTTGCACTACTAGTAGCATTATGGTTTGCAAAATGGATTATAAAAAAAGATAATATTCCCATTACAGAAGAGACTATTGACCGTTATTTTATATGGTTAGAGATAGGTATTCTTTTAGGTGCTCGTATTTGGTATATACTTTTTTATGACCCTTCCAGTTCTTATTATATAATGCATCCTTGGCAAATATTTAATCCTTTTTCTTCTACAGGAGAGTTTAGAGGAATTAGTGGTATGAGTTATCATGGAGCTATTATTGGTGCATCTATTAGCTCTTATCTTTTTGCACAACGTAATCCTGAGCAAATTTATAAAATTTTAGATGTGGTTGCATTGTCTGTTCCTGTTGGTTATGTTTTTGGTAGAATTGGAAACTTTTTAAATCAAGAGTTAGTAGGACGGGTTACAGATGTTCCTTGGGGAATCTATGTAAATGGAGTCTTACGTCATCCCTCTCAACTCTATGAAGCTTTTATAGAAGGAGTTTTAATTGCTATAGTTATCTATATCTATAGAAAAAGAAAAATTTTTGATGGAGAATTAATTGCTATTTATGGTATGTTTTATGGAACAGCAAGATTTATAGCAGAGTTTTGGCGAGAGCCAGATGTTCAGTTGGGCTATCAATATGGGGAGTGGTTGACGATGGGACAGATTCAGAGTACAATTATGATACTTTTTTCTATTATCATTTATTTATTAATGAAATATGATAAACCTAAAATTATAAATAAAAAATATAATTAACATTTAAAATTATATTTTAATTTATTATAATAATGTTATAGTCTGTTTAGAAAATTAAGGAGTTTAATTATGAAAAAAATAAATTTGTCACTGCTTGCGATTATTGCAAGTGGTACTTTTGTATATGCAGGTGGGGATATTATCCCTCCTGTATTTGAAGAAGAGGTTGTTGAGGTTCCTGTAGAGATAGCTTCACCGCCCCCACCACCACCTCCCCCACCTCCTCCTCCACCACCACCTCCAGTTGTAGTTCAAGATATAGCTGTAAATGGGTTATATGTTGCCCTAGGTTTAACCGCTGCACAGTTTGATCCAAGTTGTGGATGTGCTGGTAAAGGTGATAGAGATAGAACAGCAGGTCTTATAGGACGTGTTGGTTATGACTTTAATGAGTACTTTGGTATTGAAGGAAGAGGTATTCGAACCAACTGGAAATCAGAAGGTGGTAAAATTAAGCATGCAGGTGCATTCTTGAAACCAATGTACCCAGTATCTAATGGTATTAATATTTATGGTTTAGCTGGTTATGCTAAAACAACTACAGAAGGTATTACTAAACAACGTGTTGACTCTAATGCATTAGCATGGGGTGCAGGTTTAGAGTATGATTTAAGTGCTGATACTGCTAAAAATGGTAGATATGACAGAGCATTCGATGGTTATGGTGACCAAGAGGGTGGGTTTGGACTATTTGCTGATTATGAAAGATTAATTCAAAAATCAGGTTCTCCAGATTTAGATACAGTTAACGTAGGTGTAACTTACGATTTCTAATCAATAGTGTGGGCAGCTTTTGCCCACATAAAATTTAATACTTTAGATAAAATTTTTTTAAATAAGACTTTTTAAAAGGTATCTTTCCCATAAAGCTTAATATATATTCTAGAGATTGCAATCAAAAATGATGTAATTGCAGGTCCCAATATCATTCCCCAAAATCCATAAGAACTCATACCAGCTAAAATAGAGAAAAATATAAGTAGCTCATTAATTTTAACAGAACTGTGAAGTACGTCATCTTTAATATATTTTATAATCATAGGTTTTATAAATGTATCTGCAATAATAGAAATAACAACTACAGAATAAATAGCTATAAACAGAGCAACATTTGAGCTAATAACACTCCATGCAAAAAGTGAAACAGGAATCCAAACAACAGCTCCACCTATAATAGGTATAAGCGAAGCAAAACCATAAATCATACCAAGCAGTAAACCGTTAAATCCTAAGAAAGATATCATAACCCCAAAGAGGGCTCCTTCAAAAATAGCTGTAACGATAATAGAGTAAAATACTATCTCCATGGTAGATGAAATCTCTGTAACTATCTTACTTCCTTCTTCAGCTTTTAAAGGTAGAAGCTCTCTCATTAAAGAAAAAAGATTGTCTCCATTTAGGTTTAGAATGTAGTAAAAAATAATAACAAAAAAGACATTTTTAATAAAGTCAAATCCTTGTGTTCCTGCTTTTGTCAGTGTTGCTGTCGATGTTTTTATAAGCTCTAATATCTTTTGATTGTTAAGGTTATTATCAATCCAGTCACTTAGATACGGAATCCCCTCAGCCAATGAAGAGAGTTTGTTTGTTGTATTTGTAATGGTTTGAGCATCTATGGCAGATATATATTGAACTCCAACCGTTGCTATGTATATAATTGGTACAAAAAGTATAATAAAAAGAACAAGCGTTAAAATAAGTGCTGAAAGATAATCAGACTGTATACGTTCAGATATGTTTTTGTGCATGTTTGCTGTTGCCATGGTAAGGAGTAGGGCAACAACCATTGAGAGTAAAAAAGGTTGGTAGATGCTGTATGCACCCATAAGTGCTAAAGCAAAAAGTATCGCAATAATATAATCGGTTTTTTTCATCAAAGTTTTCTTTTACGGTTTATTCTGGTGGATTAAGTCTAAAATGACTGTATGACTTCTCTGTAGCTACACGACCTCTAGCTGTTCGTTCTATGTATCCATTGGCTAGTAAGTAGGGTTCGAGTACATCTTCTATGGTTCCTTCATCTTCACTCAGTGCAGCAGCTATGGTACTAAGCCCCATAGGTCGTCCTTTTGCAGAGATGAGCAGTTCTAAAAGACGTATATCTTCTTCATCAAACCCTATGTCATTGACACCCAGTTGGTCTAATCCATATTGTGTTGTTTTTAAAGCAATCTCTGTCTCATTGGCTACCTCTGCAAAGTCACGAACCCTTCTTAGTAGTCGAAGAGCCAGTCTAGGGGTTCCTCTGCTTCGTTTTGCTATCTCATGTGCAGCGTCATCATGTGTGACCTTCTCAAGCTTTATAGAAGCCAACCGAACTATTTCAGCTAACTCTTCTGCTGAATAGAACTGCATACGAAAGTGCATTCCAAAACGTTCACGAAGAGGGTGAGAGAGCATACCAGCACGAGTGGTTGCACCTATGAGTGTAAAGCGTGGCAGGTCTATCTTTACTGTCTGTGCAGCAGGTCCAGAACCTATAATAATGTCCAGTCTAAAGTCCTCCATAGCAGAGTAGAGTATCTCCTCTATGGCAGGTGACATTCTGTGAATCTCATCTATAAAGAGTATGTCTCCCTCTTCTATGTTGGTCAGTACAGCAGCTAAGTCGCCAGACTTTTCTATCATAGGGGCAGCTGTGGTTTTTATGTTGGCTCCCATCTCAGTAGAGATAAGGTTTGCAATGGTTGTTTTACCTAAACCAGGAGGTCCAAAAAACAATATGTGGTCAAGTGCTTCTTCTCTTTTTTTAGAAGCTTCTATAAATACTTTTAAATTCTTTTTAATCTGACCCTGACCAATGTACTCATCCCAAGATGAAGGACGTAGAGATATCTCTTCTATATACTCATTGTCAAATTTTTCTATGTCTACTATGCGTTCCATTTTTCTCTTTTTATATTTCTGTTTTTGTCGGCTAAAGCCAACCCTACATGTTCCGAACTTAATTAAAAGTGTGATATTTGTAGGGTTGGCTTCAGCCGACACATATTAAGTTAATACGTAAACTCATCACTCGGAAATTTACGCTCTTTCACTTCTGAAGTATACTGCTCTAAGTTCTCACGAATAAGCTCTGCACCCTTACAGTACTGCTTTACAAATTTGGGTTTAAAGTCCTCAAAGAAACCAAACATATCTGACCAGACAAGTACTTGACCATCTGTATCGAGTCCAGCACCTATCCCTATGGTAGGAATGGTTATGGCATCGGTAATTTTTTTAGCAGCTTCAGACTTAACACCTTCAATAACAATAGCAAATGCACCAGCAGCTTCCAATGCTTTTGCATCTTCAACCAATGAAGCGATGTCTGTTTTATCTTTTCCTCGTATTTTATACCCACCATCACTTCGTAAAAACTGTGGCATAAGACCTATGTGACCTAAAACAGCGATAGAGTTTCTAGTTAAAGCTTTGACTATGTTGGCTCTCTCTTTTCCACCCTCTATTTTAATGGCTTGTGCATTGGTTTCTTGGTAGGCACGTGTGGCATTTTTAACAGCCAACTCTTCTGATGTATACGAGCCAAAAGGCATGTCTAAAACTATAAGTGGTAAAGTCGCACCATTACAGACGGCTTGTGTATGGTAAATCATCTGATCCATAGTGGCAGAAAGTGTGTCTTCTTTTCCTAAAAAACTCATGTTTAGACTGTCACCAACCAGTATCATGTCTACATTTCCATTAAAAAGCTTTGCAAAGAGTGCATCGTAAGCTGTTACCATGGTTATAGGTTCTACACCTTTCATCTTTGCAATGGTTGTTAATGTTACTTTTTTTGCAACTTTCTCAGTATGAATACTCATAATTTTTACCTTATACATCTAATTGAAATTATTTTATCTAAAAAATGTATAATACCAATAATATTTTACAAAAGAGGTTATATTGAAAAAATTAGTAGCATATATTACTACGGGTTACCCATCTTTAGAGTTTACTGTGGACATGGCATTGGCATTGGCAGAAGCAGGAGTTGACACTTTAGAGTTAGGTATGCCTTTCTCTGACCCAGTAGCAGATGGTCCTGTTATAGAAAAAGCAAACTTAAAAGCCTTACAAAATGGCTTTAAACTAGAACATCTCTTTGATGCTTCTGCAAAAATAGCACCACACATAGACACACTATGGATGGGTTACTTCAATCCGTTCTACCATAAAGGTATGGAGTTTTTCATAGAACAAGCAAAGCAGAGTGGGGTAAATGGATTTATTATCCCAGATTTACCACTAGAAGAAGCAGCACCCTATAAACCTATGATGAAAGAGGCAAACTTGGCTCTTATAGATTTCATAGCACCTACCGATTCTAAAGAGAGAATTAAAGAGATAGTGACCGATGCTCAGAAGTTCATCTACCTAGTAGCTTATGCAGGTATTACAGGTTCTGGTCAGAGTGAAGATTTACAGCCTATTATTACAAGCATAAAAGAGTATACAAAGACTCCTGTTTATGTAGGGTTTGGTGTAGACCAAAACACAGCCAAAGAGAAAGCAGAAGGTGTAGACGGTGTTATAGTCGGTTCAGCTTTTGTAAAAGTACTGTTAGACGATACACTAAACAACAGTCAAAAAATCACTAAAATCTCTGGAATAGCAAAAGAGATTAAAGAGAAGATAAATTCATAATTTGACAAAAACAATATAACTCGTTATAATGTGGGTTCCTCTGTAGATAATTTACTCCAAACTATTATTTATATGAATTTATGGGGATGACTTGGTTTCGACTGGAGTAGTCGGAGTTATGTGCATGTCGGACTGAGCAATTCCGTTACACGGCTCACTATGCATAACTGCAAACAATACAGATTACCGTCCAGCTTACGCAGTAGCGTAAGTATACCCCGAGCGATCGGAGGACTGCCTTACCGACAAGTTCCATCTTACTCGGATTCTAGGCATCACATCTGATGGATATGCTCTGTAGAAGCCATGCTACAGTGTGAGAATTCTGGCTGGTCTTGTGTAGCTTTGGGTGCTGTGCGAAGCAAGATGAGATTTAACATCACCGACTAAGCATGTAGAGTCATAACACTAGCTATTTTAGGACAGGGGTTCAATTCCCCTCGTCTCCACCAAACTTCAAAATCTAACGGTTTCATTGCACCAATCTTTCATCGTATTTTCATTCGATGTACCATTAGTACACCTCACAAAAA
>Ga0256827_10002766_pt1 | contig 11229 bp, 12 predicted proteins | sample CV84metaG_FD_185977 | JGI IMG/M metagenome (GOLD analysis project Ga0256827, IMG submission 185977) | Hydrothermal vent microbial communities from East Pacific Rise, Pacific Ocean - CV84 | ecosystem: Environmental > Aquatic > Marine > Hydrothermal vents | place: Pacific Ocean: East Pacific Rise... | reverse complement strand
GAAGGCTTTTAAAATAACACCATCACCACATCCCCAACACCATAGTGTTGGCATCTTTTCAACTCTTAAGTACTGATCATAATTAAATGCCATATTAGAATACCTCTTTTACTTTTTCTACAATCTCATAAGGAGAAATTGCTCTACCGTTAACTTTGTATAGACCTTCAATATCAAGTCTACTTGAAGCTCTCTCAATCTCTTCTGTATATTGTCTAATGTTAAGCTCTACCACTAAAACATTTTTAATTTTATCTGTATGCTCTTTAATTTTCGCTGCTGGACTTGGCCAGATAGTAATTGGTCTAAATAGTCCTGCTTTTATTCCATCTGCTCTTAAGTGACGAATCGCCTCTTTTGCAGCCAATGCCACTGAACCATATGCGATAATAAGAACTTCGCCCTCTTCACCTGTTAAATCGTCCATCATAAACTCTTCGTTAAGTTCAATCTCATCTTGGTGAGCCATAACTTTATCTTCAAGTCTCTGAATCAGTTTTCTACACGTCTCAATCTCTTCTGTTGGGAATCCCATAGCATCATGGTGAAGACCTGTATAGTGGTATCTGTAACCCTCAAACATTGGGTTAAGTACTGCTGGCTCTGTTGGTCCACACTCATAAGGTCTGTACTCTTCAGCAGGACCATCAAATGTTTTTCTTGGAACGATTCCAGCTTTAACTTCTTCTACAGTTGGAAGCATCGCTTTACCATGCATATGACCAATAGTTTCATCTAGTAACACAATTACTGGTTGCATAAATCTGTCAGCCAAGTTAAATGCTCTTACAGTTTCTGTATAACACTCTGCTAAGTCACCTGCACAAAGTGTAATTGAACGGTAATCACCATGAGATGGGTTACTTGCTTGTTTAATGTCACCTTGTGAAACACGAGTTGGAAGACCAGTTGATGGACCACCTCTCATAACGTTTACACATACCAATGGTACTTCTGCCATTTGAGCCAAACCTAAGTTCTCTGCTTTTAGAGACATACCAGGTCCCGATGTTGCTGTTAATGCTCTTTTACCACTCATTGCTGCACCAATAACACAACAGATACCTGCGATTTCATCTTCCATCTGAATTGCTGTCCCACCAATCTTTGGTAAAAGGTCTGAGATAACGTGCATCACTTCACTTGAAGGGGTTAGTGGATACCCACCAAAAAACATACAACCAGCATCAACAGCAGCAATCGCTGCCAGTTCATTTCCAGTTGATATTACTTCTCTTGTTGCTGACATTAGTTTGCCTCCTTATAATCTGTAGGTATTCTAAACCCATTATTAGCGATTGCCTCTTGTCGTGCTTTAGCATCACCTGTAAGTTTAGCAAATTTAAACTCTTTTTTATCTGCTACATAAATAGCAAAATCTGGACATGCGAGTTCACACTCATTACATCCAATACATGAATCAGGAGCGATAACGCTAATCATCGCACCTAACGTTGAAGTTGGTTCTGCTTGCATTGAAAGTACACCTGCTGGACATGCGTCAACGCAAATGTCACAGGCTTTACATCTAGCTGTGTCTACCCATACTGGAGTATTCTCAGGAGCTGTCATTACTGCCATGGTTTCCCCTTTAATCTTTTAAGTTTTTAAGTGAGATAGTTTCTATCACTTCAAGTAGAATAGCTAACTTTTTGTAATGGAGTGTATAAATAACTCACTATTATTGAAATGATAAGTTGGGGTGTTACTAATAGATGCAAACAGCTTATAAGTAGATTTGATTAAAAGAAATCAATTAATTGTGAGTTTTATTATTTGTTGGGAGATGAATTATATCAGGGTTGGGATGATAGATATTATCTTGACTAGATAGAGGGAGTGTTTTACCATTTAACTCATCTAATACGGAGAGAAGCTTCTGCTCTGTCTCAAATGACAAGTTACCTGTACTAATGTACGCTAATATACGCTCTGCATACTCTTTCTTTGCCATCATCTCATTATACTTCTCTTCTTTATCAAGTTCAATTTGAGAGAGTTGTTTCTGATATTTCAAATAGACAAAAACAAGTAAAAAAAGTAGCATTGCTAAGACAATAAGCGTTGCATTATCTTTATTTTTATCTTCACCTTTAACATCAGCATTAATTATGGCAATATCGTGGTTAAGTTGATTGTCTAACTGTTTAAGCTGAACTTTTGTCTTATTCTCTTGATTATGAATCGTTATCTCTTTATAAGCATCAATTTGAGCTTGTTTATGTTGATTTTCTAATTCAATAAGCTCAGTTTCATGTTTGTCATGAAGTCGGTTAAATGCAACCTCTTGACTCATCTGTTGATTCATTGAAGGTTGGTCAATTACTTTGCGTAATGCTTCTTTGGGTGTCTCACTAGAAGCGATAGCTGAAAAAATTATGTAACCTAATATTGCTGACATAACAACTAATAGAACTTCTCTCACCTTAACTCCCTTCCTAAGCCTAACCAAATAGTATAATACTCATTTATTAAAATAATAAACAACAATATTATTTATATTTTAATTATATAACATTTTTTCTTAAAGATTATATCATCTTTTTCAAGTTTTGTAGTTCTAAATTTCACAATTATGAAGAGTTTTTTATGCGTTTGAGGTAAGAAAAGCTCTTACCTCTTGTTTTCTGTTAAAAAAGATTAACCTAGAACCTTTTTAACAGCCTTACCAATCTCAGCTGGAGAGACAACCACTTCAACACCAACAGCTGAAAGTGCATCCATCTTCTCTTTCGCTGTACCAGCAGAACCACTAATAATAGCTCCTGCGTGACCCATTCTTTTACCTGGAGGTGCAGATTGACCAGCAATAAAGGCAACCACTGGCTTAGTTACATTCTCTTTAATAAACTTCGCAGCTTGAATTTCCAAGTCTCCACCAATCTCACCAATCATTACGATTGCTTCTGTCTCTGGATCATCTTGGAACATTTGAAGAAGTTGCTTGTATGAAAGACCAATAATTGGGTCTCCACCAATACCAACAGCAGTTGTAATTCCGTAACCTTCATTAACAACTTGGTTTGCACCTTCATAAGTCAATGTACCAGACTTAGAGATAAGACCAACATTCCCTTTTTTGAAAATGTTACCTGGCATAATACCAATCTTACACTCACCAGCCGTGATAATTCCTGGACAGTTTGGTCCAATGGTCATCATACCATTTTTAGTGGCACACGCTTTAGCAGCTTGCATATCTCTTACTGGTGCACCCTCTGTAATAATAACAGCAAGTTCAATTCCAGCAGCAGCAGCTTCCATTACAGCGTCACCCACAAATGCAGGTGGAACGAAAACCATAGAAACCGTAGCACCTGTTGCAGCAACAGCCTCTTTTACAGTGTTAAATACGGGTTTACCAAGGTGAGTTTGACCACCTTTACCTGGCGTAACACCACCAACGATGTCTGTACCATACGCCATACATTGCTCAGCGTGGAAAGTTCCCTCTCCACCTGTGAAACCTTGAACGATTACTTTTGTATCTTTGTTTACTAAAATACTCATTATTTTTCTCCTTTTGCTGCTGCTACTGCTTTTGCTGCACCGTCACCAAGGTCAGTCGCTGCAATAACATTGTCTATATTTGCATTCTCTAAAATTACAGCTGCTTCGGCTGCATTTGTTCCATCAAGTCTAACAATAACAGGTACATTTACATCTACCAATTTTGTCGCTTCAAGAATACCATTGGCAATTCTGTCACATCGTACAATTCCACCAAAGATGTTTACAAAAATTGCTTTTACATTTGGGTTCTTAAGAATAATCTCAAACCCTTTTGCAACAGTCTCAGCGTTCGCTGTACCACCCACGTCTAGGAAGTTCGCAGGTGTTCCACCCATGTAATTAATTGTATCCATTGTACCCATCGCAAGACCAGCACCATTTACCATACAACCAATTTCACCATCAAGAGCGATGTATGAAAGACCATACTGAGACGCTTCTCTTTCGTCTGGGTCTTCCTCTGTAATATCTCTCATATCTTCAATGTCTGGATGACGACCTAGAGCAGAGTCATCGAATCCCATTTTACCATCAAGAGCAATGAAATCACCAGCACCTGTCTTAATAAGTGGGTTAATCTCAATCATCTCTGCGTCATTTTCCATGTAAAGAGTATAGAGCTTAGAAGCAAATTGAATCATTTTTTTCTGTTCAGCTTTGTCTGTAATTCCTAAACCAAATACCAACTCTCTACCGTGATACCCTTGGAAACCAAATGCAGGGTCAACAGCAATTTTAATGATTTTTTCAGGAGTCTTCTCAGCAACAGTCTCAATGTCCATTCCACCTTCAGTTGATGCCATAATAATTGGCATCTCAGCAGCACGGTCAAGTACCACAGAGAGATAAAGTTCATCTTTAATGTCAGCACCCTCTTCAATGTAAACCTTCTGAACAAGCTTACCTTCTGGTCCTGTTTGGTGAGTTACTAATGTCATTCCTAAAATCTCAGTAGCAAGTTCTCTCACTTCATCAATCGACTTAGCAAGCTTAACACCACCCCCAAGTCCTCTACCACCTGCGTGGATTTGAGCTTTTACAACCCAAATGTTTCCACCAAGCTCTCCTGCGTTAGCAACGGCTTGGTCTGGTGTGTTAGCAATGATACCTCTAGGTGTTGGTACACCATATTTAGCAAAAACTTGTTTTGCCTGATATTCATGAATATTCAATGTGGACTCCTCATTTTAATTTAAAGTTGAGATTATTATACGCTTTCGTGAGATAATCTCAAATTAATAGCATTATTATTAGGAGTAATTTTGTCTCACTGGTAAATATCTACACAGTTGAGCCAAAAGAGCGTAAGAAACAAGGAATAACAAGGAGATAGGATTCCCAAAGAGAGGGAAAAAGTGGGAAAATAAGTAACACCTGCACTATTTTTAGCAGATATTACTCTATTTTAGAATTAAGGATTTCCACTTAATAATCTTTTATAAGCATCAATTAATGAAGTATAAGGAGGGACAAAAACAGATTTTGAGCGATTGCCTATTTTAATGGTTTGTTTCATATCAAAATGCAGATGAATAGAGGTTGGTGTTTTTCCCATATTGTTTGAAACCAGTCCAATTCTCTGAGAACGTCTCACCCGTTGCCCTTTTCGTACCTGTAATGTTCGTGAATCCAGATGCAAATAACGATAGGTTCGCCCCGAAACCCCTCGTAACTTCACCGTATATTTACCGATAGAGGTAATCACCCCATTCTCAACAGCCACAGCGTAGTACTTTCGCTTCTCACAAGTCGCCGTTCTAATGTCCACCCCTTGATGTCCTTTTCCACCAGCACATAGAGGCATCTTCCACCCTCGTTTTTCACAATAGTTATCTCTCCAAGGATAAGCATAGTTTTTTTGGTCACACAGACTCCCTTTAGGACCTAAATACCCCCCTACTCCATAGACTTGAGAGTTAATATAAGCTGGTGCTGATTCAATCGGAAAACGAATATTAGGAGCGTAGATATAGTTGTCTCCTAAACGACCCGTTCCACTTGAAGCAGGCAGGAGTTTTCCAGCTGGATAGTAAGAAAATCCTTTAATATTAGCCGTAGGTGTAACCTCTTTAGTACAACTTGTTAGCAAAAAGACTATTGATGTAAGTAAAATATATCTCATGGTCTTCCCCCTACCATTATTATTTCATTATAAAGTGACTCTACAAATCCTTGTTCACTACAACGCTTATCAGTTTTAGGCTCTTCACACTCTACCGTAATAGCATAGTTAATTCCATGCTTAGAGAACTCAGCCAGCATCATCCCCTCCGATGCCACGTACTCTACAGCTGAGATATGATTCAAAAGATTTTTAAATTTAGGATTACTCTTATCCACACTCTCTTGGTAGGTTTTATCCCCTTCAAAGAGCAGTGAAGCCCCTCTAATATCTAATGAGATACTATAAAAATTCTTATCTGCTACCACAACCAAATTATTATTGTGTGCTACACTGTTTGCCACATAAACTGGCAGATGCACATTCGCAATCCCCTTGGTTAACACCAACGGATAAGAAGTAAGCTTCTGTTGCCCTTTAGTAACCCCAGACCAATCAACATCCAACACTCCTCCCTCTGCATTCAAAAATGCTGAGGTCAATAAAATAGAAAATAGTAAACGCATTGTGCGACTCCTTTTTTATTTATTATAACATATCTAAAGTAATTCAAAATCATTCGCTATAATTCCCCAAAAAGCGAGTTGTAATGCAAGGATATATTATTCATTTTAATGAAAAGAAAGGATATGGATTTATTCGTACTGATGCGTATGAAGAGAATATTTTCGTACATATTTCAAAGGTGCATAATGCAAATACATTAGAACAAGGACAAGAAGTTGAATTTAAAGTTGAAGAGACAAGTAGAGGTTTCTCTGCTATTCAAGTTATGGCTGGGAGTAAACAACGTTCTCCTTATTTCATCTTTGGAGCTATCTCTGCTCTCTTTATACTTTTAGTTTTTGCCTATTTTTCGCAGAAAATTCACCTACTTTTAGCCTATCTACTAAGCATCAACCTTACTACTTTTTTACTCTATGGGTATGATAAATTGATTGCTGGTGGAGATAAACTTCGTGTTCCTGAGTTAAACCTACAAACCTTAGCACTTTTAGGTGGCTCTCCCTTTGCCCTACTTGCACAAAAGTTTTTTAGACACAAAACCATTAAAGGGTCATTTCAACTACTCTATTGGGCTATTGTTCTGCTTCAAATTGCTCTACTCTACCTCATCTACAGATAACTTTTACTCTTTTCATTCAGTAAAAATACTTCGGATACAGGCATAGGTCTTGCTATTCCATATCCTTGAGCTTCATTACAACCTAATTTCAATAAATTTGGAAGACCATCGACACTCTCTATCCCCATAGCAATAACTTTATAACCAAATACATTTGCGAGCTTAATAGAGGCATCCACTATAAAATAGTTCTCTTTATTTTCAAACATATCTGTTACAAAACTTTTGTCTATTTTAATTCTATCAATATTAAACTGTTTCATATAGAGTAGTGTTGATAGACCCGTACCAAAGCCATCTAAGGTTATTTGAAACCCTAGCTCTTTAAGCATTTTTAGCGTGCTACGCTCTAACGTCATATCTTTAATAATGGTCTCTTCGTCAATTTCAAAAAAGATATTTTTTGGGTTTACTTTAGAATATTTCTGTAATAATCGATTAACGGTATAGATAAACTCTTCTGAGTGAAACTCTTTAAGACTTAAGTTAATACTCAATGCAATCTCTTCATTACTTAACAGCCACTTCTCATACTGCTCAAACACATTCTCTATAACCCATGTAGTAATATAAATTTCCATCTCTAGTTCATCTAAAATGTAGGGTAAAAATTTATCAGTTCGTAAAAAGCCTTTGGTCGGGTGTTTCCAACGTAAAAAAGATTCAAATGCTACTACTTTACTGCTCTCAATATCAATAATAGGTTGATAATAGAGAAGAAACTCTCCTCGTTCAATGGCATTTTTTATCTCTTGTGCTTTTCTTGATTTGATTTGAACTTCCGACTCTTCATTAGGGTTAAAGAAGGTATACGGAATAGACAACTCTTTGGCTCTGTACATCGCTTTATCAGCTTGTCGTAAAAAGGTATCGGCTGAGAGTGTGGAATCGGCTGGAACACTAAAAGTAATTCCCATACTAAAAGAGATATTAATGTTATGACTGACCCCGTCATCATCTCGGTATAACACAGGTTCTAAAAAGTTTTTTTCCAAACGCTCTAAGAATTTTAAAATGTAATTAGGCTCATTTAAAAAACCAACAGCAATCACAAACTCATCTCCACCAAAACGAGAGATAACATCTGATTTTCGTAATGACTTTTCAAGATAAAGGGCTACTTTTTGTAAAACCAAATCCCCTGCATCATGTCCATAAGTGTCGTTTATGGGTTTAAATTTATTTAAATCCATTGACAAAATAGCCACCACTTTTCCCTCTTTGTGACTATGAATCAAAAGTGGCTTGAGACGTGTAAAAAAGAATTTACGATTTCCGAGACCTGTTAAAATATCATGACTTGAAGAGAATTCTAACTCTCTTTGATAGGCTACCTCAGCCCTCTCTTTCTCTAACTCTGATGCGACCTCTTCAAAAACTTTTAAAACATCTTTATAGACTAAAGGTTTCTCTATAAATTTATCTATTTTTAAATCAATAGCTTTTGAAAAGTAGTTAACATCGCTATATCCACTAAAGAGTATAATATGTTGTTGAGGCTTAATCGCCTTAATTTTTTGGCACATCTCTATTCCATTCATCTGAGGCATAGAAATATCGGCAAGTACAATATCGGGTTCTTTACTCTTGTAAAGCATTAAACCCTCTACTCCATTATTGGCTATATAGATTGTTTTAAAATATTTAGAGAAGATACTGGTAAAAATTTTTTGTGTTAAACTGTCATCTTCAACATATAGTAAGGAAAATTTATTCATTTTATTAAATATGCTATACTCTTTTTTATTCTTAGTATATCACAACTAGGTTTATAATTTTAACTATTTAACAGAAATAAACGTTTTTTATTGTAAAAAAAAGGATTTTTATGAAAATTTTATTGCTTACTCTTCCCATTTTGTTACTAACTGCTTGTGTTCACACAGAAAACAATAAGAAAAGTATTGTAGAGAATCAAACGCATAGAGAACATCTTTGTACCAGTGATTATAGACCTATCTGTGCCAATGTTGAGATTCATTGTGTAACGGTACCCTGTGAACCTATTCAACAGACCTTTTCAAACCCATGTGTTATGGGCAACAACCCTCATGCAACTTTTCTACATGAAGGGGTCTGTAAAAAGTAAGCTTATAGGTTTACAATACCTTTAACCCATGAAGCCATCGCTTCATGAGCTTGTGGATTTGGGGCATCCATAAAGCTTACCACAAACTTATCTGCCATCTCTACAATACCAATTGAGCGTGGTCTAATGGCTAACATTACAGGCAGGGGCAACTGTTTTCCAAAACAGCAGATGATATTTTTAGCATCTAAAATATCACTGCTAATCTCACCATTTTCACCCAAACAGGTGGTGTGGTTATAGTGGTCAAACGTTGCAATGTAGGCTGCCACAGGGTGCGTATCTATCTTCTCTTTTAGGTAAGCAATAATCTCATCAACACTCTTAAACGTTGTCTCAGTTTTAGCAATCTCCATGGTCGTTACAGGATATTTCTCCATAACCATTATCTCTTTAAGTCTATCTGACATTAAATCTATCCTTTAATTTAAAATTATAATTTTTATAACTATATATTATATTAATTAAAAAAAGATGAGTTGAACAGTAATACTCACCTTTTTACCTTCAAGGGGTAAAATAATTACAATAGTAAACAAAAAACCATAATTTTAAAAAAAATTAACACGCATTGATGTAGAATACGCCCATGAAAACACTACTATTTTTCCTTATACTCCTCAACACGCTACTTTTCTCTAAAGAGACTTACGAGAACTACGTCCCACAAAAGTTCTTTGACCGTTCTGACATTGACACCTTTTTCAAAAATGAGACAGGAGAGTTGCTCAAAAAAATTATTGTTAATGGAAAAGATTACTACCTACAACAAGATGGTGACCTCTTTGATGAAGATGTTGCGACCATTGACGAAGAGATTTTCTCAGCACGAGACCAAAAGTTCTCTTTTGGACGCTCCAAACGTCTTCTTGCCACCAAAGTCTACCCGAGCCACCAAAGAGCCTTCTACTCAGGGTGTAAATATATTGTTCAAGAGAAAAAACTGATTCCCGTCGCTCAAACCTGTGGCTTTCACTATCGTAAAAACAAAAACCGTTCAGAGCGTATTGAGTGGGAACATATTGTCCCTGCATGGCACTTTGGGCATCAGCTCCGTTGTTGGCAGAATGGGGGGCGAATGACCTGCCGAAACAACAACACCAAGTTCAGACAGATGGAAGCCGATATGCACAACCTTGTTCCTGCCATCGGCGAGATTAACGGTGACCGAAGTAACTTTAAATATGGGATGATTGAGGGACGACACAAACTCTACGGACGGGTTGATATGGAGATTAGTTTTGAACAGCGAAAAGCTGAACCTAAAGAGTCAGTCTATGGTGATATTGCACGTACCTACTTCTATATGCGTGACCGTTACGGACTACGCATCAGTAAATCCCAAGAGAAGATGTTGATTGCATGGAACAACATGGACCCCGTGACCCGATGGGAAAAAAAGAAAAACCAAATTATCAAAGAGCTACAAGGTGACGAAAATCTTTATGTGACCAACTACCAAAAGATAGAGCAACTTGGCAAACAGACCAAAGATATTGAGATTAACTACGACGAAGTAAAAGAGGAACTTGCTGAAAAATACGCCTCCTCTCTCTCCAAATTCTCTCCAGCCGTTGGAGCGATTATCTTAACTGTCATGAGTCTCTTTGTCGTCTACCGACGTAGAAAAGCCCAACAAGAGAAGAAAAAAGAGGAAGAGGGAACAGCAAAAAAAGCCCCTTCAAGTGAGTCAAAGAATCAAAAACCTATTTTAACCAAAAGCTTTCTACTTACCTCAAAACTGGGCGATGTTGCCATTAGTGTCAATGAAAAAAATGAAATTGTTATTGAAAAAACCGATGAGAGCAACCCCAATCAACAGTGGGTCTTCACCAAAGCCAACAAGCAAAAAGAGTACTTCTTCATTGAGAACCTCACCACCAAAAAAGTGATAGAGATAGAGGAGAGCAACAGCAACGACGGAGCAAAAATCGTCATCAACGAGAAGAAAAAACGAAAAAACGACCACCAAGAGTGGAAATTAGAGAGTGGAAAAAATAAAGGTCACGTCTTCATTGTCAACAAATGGTCACTCAATGTCTTAGACATAAAATACAAAAAAACCAAAGATGGCACAAAGCTACAGTCATTCCATAAAAAAGTAAGGGGTACAGAGAACCAAGAGTGGAGGGTTCGGAAGATTTAGTCTTAGTATAATCCATCGAGTTCTCTTTGGGGAAAGTCGCCACAGGAATACCACGCAACATCATCTGAATTTTGGCTGTGACATCGGAACGGTTGACTCCGTAGTTCATCGCTTCTGTTTCATCTATGTCTAGGTTATAGACCACTTTGTCCATATCCCATGTTTTTAGGACGGATACGATTCCTTTGGTTTGGTTCATTGCCTCTTCTACTTTGGCTATATCTTTTATATCA
>Ga0256827_10002765_pt1 | contig 11231 bp, 8 predicted proteins | sample CV84metaG_FD_185977 | JGI IMG/M metagenome (GOLD analysis project Ga0256827, IMG submission 185977) | Hydrothermal vent microbial communities from East Pacific Rise, Pacific Ocean - CV84 | ecosystem: Environmental > Aquatic > Marine > Hydrothermal vents | place: Pacific Ocean: East Pacific Rise... | reverse complement strand
CACACTTGGAGTTGCGTTTGCCATTGTCTTTGGGTTAAGTAGTTGGGTTTCACTTTTTGGTTTTTTAGGAGCATTGATTACTGTTATAGTTCTCTTTGGCTTAACACTTCGGCTCAAATCATACCAAACCAATAGCCTCTTATTGGTCGGAATTGCTCTCTCTTTTTTCTATAATGCTACGCTTATGATTCTCTTCTACCTTAGCGATGAGTCACAAAGTTTTGAAATTATCCGCTTTACAATGGGTTCTGTTGATGTGGTGGGTCTAGAGAAAACACTGCCTATACTTCTGAGTACATTTATACTACTCGCACTCTCATTTTGGTTTAAAAAAGAGCTAAAACTACTCTTGACTTCAAATGATTATGCCTATCTCAAAGGGGTTAATGTCAAACAGGTCAATACTATTTTATTGGTTGCGGTCTCAATTGCGGTGGGAGTTTCTGTTGCTCTTACTGGTCCTATTGGATTTGTCGGGCTAATTGTACCGCATGTAATTAAAAGTATTTATAAACAATCTGCAGATTCACTTATCTTACCAATCTTCTTTTATGGAGGCTTTTTTTTGGTTATCAGCGACCTTATTGCACGAAATATAGGAGCGTCATCAGAGATACCAATTGGAATTATTACAGCTTTTTTAGGTGGTCCCTTCTTTATCTATCTGATTATGCAAAGAAAGTAGTATAATTGCACCAAATTATACAAAGAGATGTAAAATGATAGAAACCATTATAGGAAATAGAGACTTTATAGAGTCTCTTCGTGGAAAAAAAGCAACTTTTATGCTCGCTCTGAGCAACACTAAAACAGCCGATATCAGAGGAATTACACAAGCTGGAATTCCTGGAATGATTCACCTAACCCCTACACTTGATAGTGAGTTTTTAACAACGGGAGAGGTACGAAGTCTAGAGAATATTGCCGAAACACCTAAAGGGGTTCCAACCCCTGCTCTAATTACCAGAGGAGTACATCTTCTTGCTCCTTATGGAAGAATTGAGCTTTTGGATTTAGGTCTTGAAGTCAAACCCAAAGTAGACTACTTCAAGATTCATAAATTCGATATTGAACCAAGTCAAAGTATTGCAAAAGGTGCCAATATTAAGGCACAAACCATCTTTCAAAAAGGGGTGGAGTTTGGACAACACTATGAGTGCCAAGATGAGTATATTATCTTGGGAGAATCGGTTCCAAGTGGAACAACCACTGCAATGGCAACGGCTATTGGATTAAAATATAAGATTGAAGAGTGTTTCTCTAGCTCTTTTAAAGAGGTTCCTAATGATATTCGTAAAACAACCCTCCAACTAGCACTCTCTCATCTCGATGATAAAAATGATATTTTTCAAACACTCTCAAACGTAAGCGACAACATGCTCATCTTTAATGCAGGATTTATATTTGGTCTAAATAACCGTATTCCAATTGTTCTTGCAGGAGGAACACAAATGGCGTGTGTACTACTTATTGTCGATAGAGTTCTTAAACTTATGGGAGGCACCATGGAGAGTTCAAACTTAGCACTCTGTACTACCAAATGGGTTGCAAAAGATGAAAACTCTGATATTAAGGCGATTTTAGAGCTACTTCATATTCCTATTCATGCCTACTATGCCGATTTTGACTTCTCGTTAAGTAACCATCCCGCTCTAAAACTTTATGACCAAGGCGAGGCAAAAGAGGGTGTGGGTGCAGGTGGGGCATTGATGTATGGCTTTTTAAATGGTCTAACCAAAGAGCAGATAACCCAAAAAGTAGAAGATTTTTTACAATAGATGAAAATATTATACTATGGAGGGCAAAAGTCAGGAAAAAGTAAACTAGCAGAGGCAAAAGCTCTGGAGCTTACTTATGATAAAAAGCCCTACTATATTGCCACTTATGACAATAGCTACAGTGATGAAGAGATGGCTGAACGCCTCTATACCCATCAGTGGCAACGGCAAGACAGCTTTATAACAATCGAAGAGCCTTTTGATTTGCCTATGGTTATTGGAGCCAAAGGAACCTATCTAGTAGATTGCCTCTCCATGTGGATTCTCAATACACTCGATATCGAAATAGAAGAGCTAAAAAATCAAATTGAGTATCTGAGTAATCAAGAGTGTAACATTATTTTTGTCCTAAATGATGTGAGTTCAGGCGTTATACCTATCGATAGAGAGAGCCGTCAATTTGTTGATAGAAGTGGAATAGTGGGACAGATAATTAGTACCATATGTGATGAGGTCTATGAAGTAAAATTGGGACTTCCCGTAAAATTAAAATAAGAAGAGAAGTATGGATATTACATTTTTAATAAAAAAAATAGTTTCAGCAATGATGATGCCTTTAACCATAGGAGTAATATTTGCTCTTATTGCTCTGTGGTATATCCATAAAAATCGTACTAAAAAAGCTAAACTATTTTTATCTATATCCCTTGTTTGGATAACACTTATCTCTTATAAACCTGTTGCCTATTATCTATTGCAACCCCTAGAGCAGAGCTATCCCAAACTCAAAACCATCCCTGATAATATCAACTATATTCTACTATTAGGTGGTGATAAAAAAGCCAGAACATGGGAAGCATTACGTCTCTATCAGCAAAAGCCATCTATTAAACTTATCACTTCTGGTTCAAAGGGTCAAGCTCAAGCTATAAAAAAGATGTTAATAGAATCAGGTATCCCCCAAAAGAGCATTCTAATGCAAAAAAAACCCAAAGATACGATAGAGGAGGCAAAAGCTCTTAAAAAACGTATAGGAAAACAACCTTTTATCCTTATAACTTCTGCCTATCATACCCCTCGAGCAATGCAAATATTTAAAAATGAAGGCTTAACCCCAACCCCTGCTCCCACAGATATACAGATAGAAGAGAATGATTTTTTTACCTCCCCAAAAGGTCGATACCTAGCCTATACAGAACGTGCATGGCATGAGTATATTGGGCTTTTATGGCTTAAGGTACGTGGATAAGTTTAAGTAGTTGGGAGAAAATAATTTTATATATGAAGTTTTATCCATTTAAAAAAACTAGTCTTAAAAGAATGGTGTTATTAAATATTTTTCATTAATCCAATAAATCCGATTTGAGTTATATAAACTTCAAGTATCAAATTCAAAAGGATTTAACATGAAAACAAAAATTATAATAACTCTTATAACATCACTTATGTGGATAGGATGTGGGAGCAGTGACAGTAAAACAAACACTCCAACATCAACTCCAACGTCAACATCTACCTCAACAGGAAATATGTCGTTTCAAGATATCAATAAAGAATATACTGAAGTTGCGCTTATTACTCGTGCAACAAGAGAGTTTTGTGATAATAACGAAATAGCTTCTTACATTAAGAACAGTACTCAAGTTTCAAACTATTTTATGGGAGGAGTAGAGAATCGTATATTGGAATGTTCTGACCTAGGAAAAACATCTGACCATTGTGATGAATATATTGCAAAAAATGAACCTGGTAATGCCACTTGTATTATTGCCTTTAATCTAAAATAACAATAAAATCAAAAGAGTAAGAAGATTTATCTCTTTTACTTTTTTTGATTTAAGCTTATATCATTGATAATCTCTATCATACTATTAACCCCTTTTTCTCCTTTAAATATTGTTAGACCTTCTTTTGCATCATCAAGAGTACTTCGTGGTAATCCCAACAATCCAACCCCTAACACAACAACCAAAGCATAATCAATACGATAATCAACCTTGCCCTTTTCTAATAAAGACAATGTCAAATCAACTCCTTCAAGATAATACTCTTTTGCTTCTGCTCTTTTCCCTTGGTCTAGATAAAATTGAGAAAAAGTGATTAAGAGTTGAGCCAATCTATTTTTTTGTAATTTAAAAAAATTCTTACCAAAAGCCAACTGGTTCTCACTTATCATTTTGACTGCTCCTCTACTTATTTCTAGACTACTCAAATAGTATGACTCTGCTTTACTACTGTTGTTTTCTTTTTGTTCAAATTTAGCCAAAGCCTGCAATATATCACTCTTCGTACTTTCAACTACAAACCTGTTTAAAATCATATTATCATCTATCTCATTAAAAAGTTTTAAAGATTTCAGGTAATACTTTTTTGCCTTTTCTAAACGTTTTGTTCTTTTGTAAAGCGATGCCAACTCATTGAAGTTTCTAGCCAAATCAATCTTATATATTTTTGCATCTAATTTAAGTAACTTCTTATTGGTCACTAAAGAGTTCAACAAAATATCTTCTGCTTTTTCTAACTTTTTTGTACGTGTATAAAGCAAACTTAATGCATTTAGATGCTCTGAAAAAATTTTCAAGAATATAGGAGAAGCGTTCTCTTCTACTACAGATTCTAAAATATCAAGGGATTCCAGCATGAATGTTTCTGCTTTTTTCATCTCTTGAAACCCTTCCCAATAAAGCAGAGAAGAAGCCCAAAGTACTTGTGACAGTTGAACCCTTACTAAAAGCAGAGGATATTTTTTTACAATTTTACGTTGTAGTGCCAATGCTTCTTCTAAAATCTCTTTTGCCTTTTTTAAAGCTTTTGTTGTTTTATAAAAATCAGCCAACTCTAGGAGTGTGGTAATAAAAGCCTCATTATATTGTTTAGGATTTTCTTTTGCCAATGCTCGATAGAGTTCAACACTTTTCAGATAGTTCATTTCGGCGTTATCTACTTTATTTTGTAAGAGGTAAAATCCTGCTAATGCCACCAAAGTATCTGCCAATTTTTTGTTAAACTTTTGAGGATGTTTTTTTGCCAATAACGTATAGAAATCTAAAGCTTTCAAGATACATACTTCTGCTTTTTTAGGCTTAAATAAACGAGGGTGGTAGATTGAAGAGAGACTCAAATAAATCTCTCCTGATTGCTCTTGAAATAAATCAGGGTTACTGCCCTTTAGCTCCTCTATAATTTTTAATGCTTTTTTATAAAAAAGTAATGCCTCTTTAGGCTTGTAGGCAAAACTCATACGCAACCCTTTCTTATAAAGAACAAAAGAGAATAGCGAAGCATATAGGTTTGGATTTTTTTTGAAAAGTTCTTCAGAGAGCTTTAGTGATTGGGCAAGTAAATCTTCTGATTTTTCTACTTTACCACTCAAAAGATACCGACTAGAAGCAACATGGAGTCTATAAACAAGCTCTTCTTTGTAGACAGCAGGGTTCTCTTTGGCTAACTGTTTGGTTAAACTCAATGACTCTGAAAAGGTAGTCTCAGACTGTTTAAACTTTTTATTGACATTGTACATCAAACTTAAATTAAAAAGAATCAATGCTAAGTCAGCTCTATATTTTGAGGCATTCTCTTGTACCAACCTCCTACTTAAAACCAACGCATTCTCATAATTCTTTTCGGCTATAGTAAACATATTCATCTCTTTATACGCATTTGCCAAGTTATTGAGTATTGAAAATTGCTCTCGTTGATACTCAGTAGAGTTTTTAGGTTTTAAGCTCTCCATAATTTTCAATGCTTTTTTATAATGCACTATCGCCTCTTTTATACGATTTGTTTTCAGATACAACTCTCCTATGTTATCAAGGCTCAAAGCAAAATCCTGAGGCAATAACTTTGGTTTTTTCTCATGCATTTTCAACACTTTTTCATAGACTTTTTCAGATTTTTTCAATTGGTTATCGTCATCATAAGCCAGTGCTAAATGAGTTAAGAGCTTCATTTTTTCAGAAAGAAGCAGATTTTTCTTCTCTAAACGTTCATAAAGTGCAATGGCTTTTTTAGGTTCTCTTTGTTTGCGTAAAAATTTGGCATACTCTTGAATATTTTCAAAACTAAAAAAGAGTTGACTCGCCTCTTTGTACGCCTCTTCTGCCTTTTTAAAATTATGCGTTTCAATGTATAGTCGAGCTAGAGTCATAGACTCAGATGCCAACTCTTTTCTCTTTTGCTCTCGTTTAGAGATACTCTCTTTAGAGCTTAAAATATTAATTGCCTCTTTTGCTCCTTTTTCACGATATGCTCTATTGGCTTTTTTACCAACAGAACTCTCTAGTCGTCCTAGTGATTCTAATGATGCCTCTTTATTAAGCTTCTCTTCTTTAAGTTTATTTAACGCTTCATTTAACACAATGGCTCTCTCTTCAGCGACAACTGTATGGTGTAACTTATACTCAATCTCTCCAATCTGTTTCTCTATTTTTATTAGCTCTTCATTGGCTACATTTCCATTGAATTGTAAAAGAGCATAAAAAGAGAGTATCAAAAAAAGAGTCAAAGTAAGAAAAAACCACATTTTTCTCTTTCGACTCTCTTTTTTTTCTCTCTCCCATAAGTCAGCAAAATCTACTTGTAATAATCCTGCTAGTACTTTCATAACTGCCCGTTTTCGACCCCAAAAACTACGTGCATCTCCTGCAATAGGTTCATCTCCATTGGCTATGAGTGCAGGAGGAAAAGCTTCAAGTTGACCCTCTTTGGCATAGGGTTCTCCCTCTTTAATAATTGCCAACACTTGAGCATTTCCATGATGCTGTTTAAAGTACGATATCTCTTTATTTACCCATTTTGAAGTAGCAGAGTAAGGGGAGGCAATGACAATTAAAAATTCCGATGCATCTAAAGATTCTGTTAACTTATCGGGTAAAGCAGACGAAGTAGGAAGCTCCTCTTCATCTCTAAAAATAGAACGTTTCAAATCTTTAGGAAGATGTGGGTACTTCTCTCTTAACTTCTTAGGAATCTTGTAGTTCTCTATCTTTTTTTGTAACCAACGTCCAAACTTAATATCTGCATGTGAATAACTTATGAATGCTTTGTACTTTTTATTCGTCATCTTAATTTTGAAACATCTCTATCTCATCTGTAACTTTAGCAATAAATTCATCACCAAGTTTCTCTGTAAATGTTTGGTCAATAAAAATATGTTTTCCCTCTTGCTTGAACTCTAAATTTTCAAGCAACCACTCATCAACACTTTTATGACTATAGTTAGCTTTCAGGTCTATTTTTTTCAATTTTAATAAAAACATAAAGGTAGAAGCATAATCTTCATCATCAAACCACAAATCAAAATTAATTTTAGGTGTTTTGTCTCCATCGAGTTTAAATCGCATACGATTGATGTGGCTCATTAACTCTCGTTGAAAATCTGAAGGGCTTTTCGCATCTAAATCAAAGCCTATATTGAAGATAAATGAAGAGTTTAGTAGATATTTATACCCTGTTATTATCTCACTTGTATCAAGAAAATAAATTGGAGCATTGTTATCAAATGATGATATATTATTTACTTCATTATAGAGAATGTATCCCCAAGGTTTAAGAAAAATATTGAGACCACTATTTAACCGATAATGATTGTTTACTATCTTTTCAGACTTACCCCAAAGAGATAAAGGATTTTCTCCTTTTGCGTAATAGTTAATGGTTTTAGTATTGCTGTTCCATGATTCAATCAATCCTCTACTTTTTGTATGGGGAATTAAGCTAAAAAGCTCTTTTATTTTTTTTACACTATGAAGTTTTTTTAATTGATGTTCTTTATAAAAATCTTGAATCCAATTACTTAATTTAAGTCTCTTTATATTCAGACTCTCCATACCAATAGGCTTGTTTACAACTGCTTTCTTATTGAACTCCACAGGAACAGTAGTCTTCTCTTTTTCTTGAATTTTTATAGGCAATAGACTCTCTTCATTTAAGAGCTTTGAAACCATCCCATTACTGCTTTCAATAGGAGCTTTGGCATAACTCATCACAAAATACTCTTGCATATACTTTTGTATTAACTTGGCATAATTTGTATCTTTAATCTTTTGAACTTCATGATTCATAGCAGAAAACTTCTCTAAGACTTTTTTCATCTTCTGTTGACGATTTTGAAAATCTCCACGACTATATTGATAATCTGATTTTACCCATGCTACTTTTTCTGCTTGGGTTATTTTTCGTCCCAAAGAGAACTCTAAAAGCTCCATCAAATCTGAAAAGTTCTCTTTGTTATAACCTACTTTTTTAATATCAGGCATCGTTCTATTGTTGCTTATCTTTTTTTCACTAGATGTAGTGTTTGTGTTTGGATTAGCAATCCAACTCAAAGGACCAGTAATATCAGGATAACCAGTTTCTCCTCTTTCATACACTTTTCTGGTGCTTAAGCTAGACTGTTTATGTTCTCCATCCACTTCAAAAAAATAGATGGCTTCATCATAACAGTCTCGTGAATCTTGACGAAGATAGGCAATGTATTTTCCATCAGGTGACCACGTTGGATACTTTATTTTTTTAGAACCTCGAAGCAGACGTTTAAGTTTTGTTCCATCCATATTCATAATCCAAATCTGTTGATTGTATTCAAAAACCACACGTTTTCCAGAGGGACTCACATCTGGATTGTAAGCGTATGCTTGGAGTTTATTGTTATCTATTTGAGAGATACTTTTAAATGATTTATCAGTTACAAATAAACCATATCGATTTCTTGACGAAGCGAGTAATAGTTGTCCATTAGGTAACCATGTAGGTGCAAAAAAAGCATCATATTTTGCAATTTCATTTCCTTTTATGTCAAAAATTAAGACATTCGTTTGTAATTCTGATGAACGAAATGCACCATTTGGATAGACATATCTCAAGCGTTCAACCGCTACAAGAAGTTTTGAGGGGGAGAGTTGTACGTGTTTATAGGAATATTGATTTATATTCTGTTTAGGGGGGCAAGGAACAATGGATTTAGAAAACCCTTCTTGGTTTATAAGTGAAAGCCCACAGCCTTGATTGTAAACAACATCTCCATTTTTATGAGCATAAGGAAAACTTCCTGTCGCAACTTTATAGGCATTGGTCTCTTTTCCATCTATAAGTTCAAAAGAGGTTACCCCAGTTCTTTTTCGATAACTATTCTCATACTCGTCAAAAGTCAAGATTCCATTTAGTTCTTGATTTATCGACCAAGCCATAGAGGAGCAGAGTATAGATAGTAAAAAAAGTTGTTTTAATTTTTTTAATAACATTTTATTTTCCTTATTTTTTTAATACTATATCTAATTTATTAATTATTATTGTTATTTCTTATAAAAAAATATGTTTTTTAGTTTTTTATATAAATCCAATAAATCCAATAAATCCGATTTCAATCTTGTAAACTTCGAATATCACAAAAGTATAAAAGGATTTAAAAAATGAAAAAATTTATTATAGGAGCTTTGGCTCTAACAGTTACAAATACTATAGCCATGGCAGAAATGAACAATTTCTATGTGGGAGGAGGTATTGTTTACGAAAAAATTGATGGTACAGATGATGCGGGTAAAGCCTTTGCACTCCATGCAGGGAAAGAGATAGAAGATAATTTTGGAGTAGAGATTAGAGTAAGTAAGACATTTGATGAGTCAGAATATACAGGTGCATACCCATGGGTAGGGAGCCAATGGGTAGATGGGAACTATAATAGTAAAGTAAAAATAGATGCCTTAACCGTAGCTACCTATGGGACATACAAATATAATCCCCTTCCAGAAATAACTATTATTCCTAAAATTGGATTAAATTATACCTCAGTAAAAACTACAGTATCTTCTGGAATTTACACTAGAAGTGATACCGATACAGATACGAGTCTCTCTTATGGATTAGATTTAAAATACAACATCAATCCTACTTTCATAACCTATATTGGATTCACAAAAATTGCCTCTGATACACAACATATAACGGTTGGTTTAGAGAGACGCTTTTAACGAAGCTCTATCCGAGAACTCAATGTCTGTAAATCTACATTTACTTTGATTTCAGGAAAAAATGAGCGTCGCTTCTCTAGACTAACATCAACAAATTCAATCTTCTCTTTAAACGATTCACGAATACGTTTTTTCACTTTATATAAAGAGGAGATTTCATCGACTAAGATACCTTGAATTTTAGGAACATTAGCAATAAATATCTGTCCCTCTGCAAAAGGGATAATATCCTCTTTTTTCAAGCCACGATTCTGAGCTACGGATGCGACAAAGTTTTCATAGGTAGGTTTAAGAAGATGATTTGTCATATATTTTCGATTCTCATCATCAATTTTTGCCAACATAGAGATAGGCTTTTTAAATTTACCTGCTGACATAAAGTCCTCTTCTACTCCTATTTTTTTGGCTAACTCTCCAAAATTATAGTGAGGCATAATCACACCAATCGAACCAACAATAGCATTTTTATTGGCAATCAAAGGTTTCACAGCCGATGCGATATAGTACCCTCCGCTAGCAGCGATAGAGTCAACATACATCGTTACATTAATATCTTTTTGATACTCTTTAAGATACTCGCTTAGCTCTTCACTAGCCGTAGGAGAGCCCCCTGGAGACCCCATAATAAAAAGTACTGATTTATAACTTTTATCTTTTTTAATAGCATCAAGCTTCTCCATTACCGTTGTGGTAAAATCTTCAGTGACAGGTTTGTTATATCGAATAATGGCAACTTTATTTCCACCCGTAACCTCTGTATCAAAAAGTCCTGATTTACTAAAATATAACCCCACAAGAACTATTTCAGCCAAAAGAAAAATACCAATTATCCACGCTTTAAGGTTGGAGACAAATATCTTTTTCTCCAATACCTCAATCTCTTTTTTATGTACATTTTCTTTTTGACGAAAAAGATTACGCTCTCTATTAATAAACTCTTCATTAGACTCTTGCAAAAACAATCCTTTTTAATATTTTACTATTATAATAACTTTTCTAAATTATATTAACTTATCGTTAAAAGCCGACGCAAAAAGGAAAAAGTTGCACAATATATCTATCTTTGGTACTTCTAGTGATGCAGGAAAGTCCACTATTACTTTTGTTATTGCCAAAATCATTCAAAATATGGGCTATAGTGTTGCCCCTTTTAAAGCTCAAAATGTTTCAAATAATGCAATTGCATGTCAAGATGGCTCTGAAATTGCAGTGGCTCAATATTTTCAAGCCGAGGTTTTAGGCTTGGAGCCTTGTTATCAGATGAATCCTATTTTATTAAAATCGGGTCAAAAAAGCTCTGCTTCACTTATTGTAAATGGTAAAACTGTAGCCAATAGAGATGTCCGACAATACTACCGAGATTTAGATACCCTAAAACCTGCGGTAAAAGAGTCATTTGAGTATCTGAATAGTCAATTTGATTGTATTGTAGCCGAAGGTGCAGGAAGCCCTGTAGAGCTAAACTTAATGGATAAAGATTTGTCCAATATATATATAGCTACAGAGTTTAAAACAAAAATTATTTTAGTAGCTGATATTGAAAGAG
>Ga0256827_10002764_pt1 | contig 11231 bp, 12 predicted proteins | sample CV84metaG_FD_185977 | JGI IMG/M metagenome (GOLD analysis project Ga0256827, IMG submission 185977) | Hydrothermal vent microbial communities from East Pacific Rise, Pacific Ocean - CV84 | ecosystem: Environmental > Aquatic > Marine > Hydrothermal vents | place: Pacific Ocean: East Pacific Rise... | reverse complement strand
CATACACAGTAATAGCATTTACCTCATAGAACTTAGGAACCAAAACTTTTGCTACAAAAACAACAGCCAAAAAAGCAGAGACATAAAAACCTAAAAATGTTAGGTCTCCTTTGTAAGAAGATTCGGGCCCTCCCAAAAAAGTAGCTGCTGACTGAGAAGTAGCTAAAACAGAAATAGCCACAGCCAACATAGGCATAGAGTTTCCACCTGTAAAGTAGTCTCGTGAAGTTTTAACCTTTGTTTGACTAAGTAGCACAGAGGTTAAAATTAGTATTAAAAAATATGAAGCGAAAATCATCCAATCTAGTGAAGAGAAGTTTGAGTGCATATATACCCTTATTAGTCTAGTTTTTTTGATATTATAACTAAAAAATTAGACTCTTTTAAAAGATTTAACAACTCTACTAAATATTGTTATTTAGGGTTTCAAATGAGGTTACATAATATCTCTTTTTATATAAAGTCAACTATTTATACAAGAAAATATACATGGGCTAATTGCTTTACAGCTAAAATATAATTTATAATTAATAATAAAAAATCTAAGGATATTAAATGAGGTTTATACTCATTGCATTTATTCTCTCTCATACTATTTTAAATGCTACTACAACTAAAAAAACAACCATAAAGCATAAGCTTAACTGTAATATGACTGTCAAATATAAGAAAAAACCTAAAAATGTAGATAATTTATCAGACTTTATAAATGAAGGTATTTTCTATGGAAGAGTACGTTTTAACAGTTTTAAGTTTGATAATATTGATGATAATAAAGATTTTTTCATTGCAGGTATTGGTGGAAGTTTGGTATATAAAAGTGCTTACCTAAAAAATATAGGTCTAACGGCTGGACTCTACACCTCCCAAAATATAGGGGACAAAGAACAAAACCTTGCCTCTGATTATCGTTCAGGGAAAGATGTACTTAGTCGTTATGATGTAGCGACCAACGATAGTTTTGGATTAACTTCTTTAGCAAAAATTTATGCTGAATATAGAACGAGTAAAAATCAACTCAAAATAGGTCGATTTCCTATTGAGACCATGTTATTGAAAAGTAATGATACAAAAATGATTCCAAATACTTTTGAAGGTGTATATTTAAAAAATCGTTCTATTCCAAAAACATCTATTAAAACAGCTTTTATACAGAAACAAAAACTTAGAGATCATAGTGATTTTCACCATGTTTTAGCCTATGGAGATGACCCAACCGATACCTATGCAAAGTGGACTCAAAATGATGATGGTGCCATGCATAGAGGTCTAACACTTAGCAAACTTCAAGAAAAAAATATAAAAGATGAAATATTTTTAATGGAAGTAAAGAACAGCACAATTGATAATTTAACAGTTAAAGTAAACTATACAACTATTCCAAAACTACTTTCATATTTTATTTTTGATGGTAAATATAGAATACACCTTGACGACTTTATGCTTATACCTGCTTTCAGATACATGCAACAGTCTGATGATGGTGCAGGAGCTATAGGTGGAGCAAATTTAAAAAATAATACTGTTGCGTATAACAACAGAGATAGTCTAAAAGCTTCACTCATTGCCAGTAGAATTGATATACTAAAAGATGGAGCAAGTTTACGTTTGGGATACTCCAAAATAGAAGATAATGGAGACTTTGTTACTCCATGGCGTGCATTTCCAACGGCTGGATATACCAGAGTCATGGGACAAAATAACTGGTATGCCAATACTGAAGCCTATATGATAAGAGCTGATTATGATTTTTCTAAAAACAATATACTTCCCGGTGTTAGAACAATGATACGTTATGCCATTCAAAACTTCGATGACAACAAAGCAGGAGTACAAGCAGATAATCGTATTTTTGAATTTAATATCATAAAACACTATAAATCGATACCAAACTTTAGAACCAAACTACGTGCAGCATTTGTAAATGGAGACACACAAACCATAGCAAAAGACAACTCACTAAAAAAAGACCCTTCTTATAATGAAGTACGCTTAGAATTTAACTATCTCTTTTAATATAAAAAAAGAGTTTTCTGCTATAATTTCGGCTAGGTGTGATAGGTAGTTGCTGGTGCTTTAATAGCACGAGAGGAAAGTCCGGGCTACATGTGAGATAGGACTCCATCTAACGGATGGCCAGAGTAATCTGAGGGCAAGTGCAACAGAGAGTATTCAGCCACATTGTGGTGAAGGTGAAAGGGTGAGGTAAGAGCTCACCAGTACTTATGGTAACATAGGTAGCTAGGTAAACCCTGTTCGTAGCAAGAAGTAAATGGTAAAAATCTCATAAAGTCATTAAGTTGGCACTACTACTTCGCTTGAGCGTATGGGCAACCATACGCCTAGATAAATAACTACCCAAGACAAAACCCGGCTTATCGTCACACCTATCTAACAGTAAATGAAACCTTTATAGAGTAAGGTGTTGATTTACTATGTCTTCCTAATCCCATTCTTTTTAACTGATTTAAATACTGACTTAAACTACCTCTTATGCTTCCACTCCCTTGTATAATTCTATAAGAAAACTTACCACTGTTATAAATAGTCAATGCAATCGTAACACGTTTTCCTTTGTGGGCAGGTGCTGCATTCCAATTATTCATATAACGCTTAACTTTAGCAATATAAGCATTTTTAATACCTTTATCACGATTGGCATTTGAAGCTCGTCCACTTTGATGAGAACTTTTAATTCTATCAGCTACAGATGAACGATGTTTAATAGAACTGCTTGGTCTTTTAGTACTACTACTTGAACTCTTTGGTCTATTTTTACTAGGTCTCTTCTTTGTATCTTTTGTTTTTACAGATGAAAATAAATCTTTAGCACTCTTTTTCGGTACCTTTTTCTTAGGCACTTTCTTCTTTGGTACCTTTTTCTTAGGAACCTTCTTTTTCGGTACTTTTTTCTTAGGTACTTTTTTTACAACTTTTTTTGGTACTTTTTTCTTAGGTATTTTCTTAACAACTTTTTTCGGTATCTTTTTTTTAGGTACTTTCTTCTTGGGTACTTTTTTAACAACCTTTTTAGGTGCACGTTTTTTAGGAACTACCTTTTTAGGTTTTGCCTTCTTTGGTATTTTTTTTGTGGCAATAACTCTTTTTTTAGGTTTTGGCTTAACAACTTTTTTAGGAACAACCTTCTTCGGTACAGTTTTTTTAGGCACAGTCACTTTAGGAATATGTTTTATAATCTTTGGTATCGCTTTAGATGTATGTTCAACTTTTTTAGGAGTTTTTAACGGTACAGGAGGAGCTACCAAAGGTGTTGGTTTATTTTTATTTGAAGATTTATCGCTTCTATTTAAAACTGTTTTATCACTATTTACTAAAGTTACAGTAACCCTATTTTCATTTTTCTCAACATAGTTTTTAGCTTTAACTTGATGAATATTGTAAAAGAAGAGAATAGCCAAGATTAATAATGCATAAATTAAAAATGCTGCAATACCAGAAAATACTTTACCACGATTCACCATCTCTCCCTTCTTTTATTATAAATTTATATTTATTAAATTCTATCAACTATTCGTGTAGAAAAAATTTCAAACTATTGTGTCAGTAGAGAGACTTTAGTAAAACCACTCTGCTTCACTACTTTTAACAAAAATATTACTTTTTCATAAGCTATCTCTTTATCAGCATTAATAAAAATCACCTGCTTCTTATCAATATCTTCTGCTTTAAGTCTAAATGCATCAGGAAAAGTGTCCAAAGTAAATGTACTATCTTTATAGTAAACAGTTAACTCTTTATCAATACGAATACTAATAGACTTTGTATCCGATACAGCTGCCTTTTGAGAACCATCAGGCAGATTAATTTTCTCTTCATACTGCATAACTGGTATGGTAATCATAAATATTGCCATGAGTACCAACATTACGTCAATAAGAGGCGTAATATTTAGGTCAGGAGCTTCATCCCACTCATACATGATTAAGCCTTTTGAGAAAGAATCAAGTCAGCTTGACCTTCTAATAACACATTTAACTCATAAGCTTTTCTTTTTAAAATCAGATGAAATGAGTAAGCAAACGTTGCCACAGCAATACCAGCAGCCGTAGCTACCAATGCTTCTGAAATAGCAGGTGCTACAATAGCAATGGAAGAGCCACCACTCTGACCACCCAACTTTGAAAATGTCTCTAAAATAGCCACAACCGTACCAAACAGTCCTATGAATGGTGAAGTAGAAGCTATAATAGAAAGAGCTGTAAGCCCTCCTGTAGCATCTTTTATGGCATCATTTTTGGCTACTGAAAATATAGAGCTATTTGGAACCAATACTTTAGAGAGATAAATAAAGAGTAAAGAGTCTTTCTCTACTGTTTTAGCACGTCCCATGTATAATTTTTTTAAAGATTTCTCTTCTGTTGCAACTTTACTTTTTAATGAAAAGTATCTATATATAAAAATCCAAAGTACAAGAAAGAGGTAAATAGAAAGTACTGCCAATACAAAAATTGTAATTGCAGAACTTTTATCAAGATATGCGAATAGGCTATCGAAAAGTCCCATATTTATTTCCTTTTTTTCAATAATTAAAAAATACTAACATATTTGACCTCACTAAAGGCTTGTTAATTTATATAAATAAATATTTTTATACTTATGGTGTAAATTAACACGTAATAACATGACAAGCTCTAAAAAAATAAGATACTATTCATAGAGTTCAGTTAATAAGTTCTTAAGAATATATAATTATATAAAGTACAAAAAAACAATAATAATTATATTATAATCACTATTTAATATCAAATAATATTATACTTTAAAAAATCTCCTTAAAAATAAAATTATCATAATTTTCACATTTACATCACAACTTTATTGCTATACTAAATTTAGGAAATTTCCAATACCAATATAAATCAATTCAGGGGAGAATATTAAATGAAAAAAACCACATTAGTCAATCTGCTACTCATAACATCCACTACTATTTTTACAGCTTGTTCAAATAAAGATATAAAAACAAAAAGTCAAGCTGAACTGTTTCAAATACAACAAGAGCAGATAGCACAACTTCCAATGGCAACAACATACCCAATGAGAAGAGTAAATGTATCACATGCACCATATAGAACTGCAGCCTATGAAATGCAACAAATAGAAGTTATCGATTTGCCTTCAACTTCATATAATAATTTAAGATACAGACAAAATCAGCATTTTCAACCACACACACATCAAATAAATTATACCAATCATAGAAATAGCTTTTATACTCTAACACGTCAAATAGAAAATAATTCCAAACAACTATTAGGTAAGAAATATGTTTGGGGTGCAACAGGTCCCTATAACTATGACTGTTCAGGTTTTACACAAAAAGTTTATAGAGATGCAGGAATCAATATTCCTAGAGTTTCACGTGAACAAGCAAGAGTTGGACAATATATCAACTACAACAATCTAAGAAAAGGTGACATGGTATTTTTTGATACAAAGAAAAAAAGAACAGGAAAAGTCACACATGTTGGTATTTATCTTGGAGGAGGAAACTTTATACATGCCAGTTCAGGTGCAAAAAAAGTTGTTATTTTTAACTTTAATGAAAAAGAGTTCTATAAAAAGAGATTTTTATGGGGTAGACGTGTAATTAGAGACAACTCACATATGGCTTCTTTGTAAGCCATATCGTTATATTTATCTTTGCTGGTTTTATATTTTTGCTTCACCAGCAAAAGGTAATAAAGCACTAGCCCAAGTAAGTCCACCTCCAAAGGTGTCGAGTAACATTAGTTCACCCTCTTTAAGACGACCAGACTCCCAAATGTCATTAATAGCCATAGGGATAGAAGCTGCTGATGTATTTCCATATTTCCCAACTGTTAATACCACTTGCTCCTCTTTCATTTTTAAAGAGTCACCTACAGCTTTAATAATTCTATAATTTGCTTGATGAGGAATAAAATGAGGGATATCTTCTGACTTAATCTCATTTTTTGCTAAGATGTCTTTAACATCTTTAGTAAGTGTTTTAACTGCTAACTTAAAAGTCTCATTACCTTTCATCTGAACAAAATTTAACCCTTGGTCTATAACCTGTTGAGAGACAGGATTAACACAACCTGGAGCTGGAGTAACTAAGAAGTCCGAGTAAGAACCATCTGCTGAGGCATGAATATCTATAAATGCTTCAGCTTTATCTTCTGTAGCAGAGATAACAGCTGCCCCTGCCCCATCTCCAAAAAGTATACAAGTTGTTCTATCAGTATAGTCTACAATCGAAGAGAACTTTTCAGCACCTATTATAAGTACATGCTTTTTCATTCCTGATTCTATAAAAGCTTTTGCTACTGTTAAGGCATACACAAACCCTGAACATGCAGCTGATATATCGAATGCTTGAACATTTTTAATACCAAGCTTATCTGAGATAATACATGAAGTAGCAGGCATATTAAAGTAGTCTGGAGTAACAGTTGCACAAACAACCAAGTCTATATCAGATGCTTCTAAGCCAGCTCTTTCTATAGCTATTTTAGAAGCTTTTGTAGCCATATCACTGGTGTACTCATCAGCAGCTGCAATTCGTCTTTCAGATATACCTGTACGTTTTAAAATCCACTCATCGCTGGTGTCAACCATCTTTTCTAAGTCGGCATTACTTAATACTTTAGAGGGAACATAAGCCCCAATGGAATGAAATTTTGCGTACATTATTTACCTTATTTATTTTGTTCTGTTAATAACTTCTCTATGGCACTATTGACATTAGAATCACTATAAGTGATAGCCTGAAAAATAGCATTTTTAATAGCTTTAGAGTTACTTTTTCCGTGTGATATAATAGCACAACCATTCACTCCAAGTAAAGGGGCACCACCATATTCTGCATAATCTACCTTCTTTTTTAGCTTAGTGAATACTTTTTTTCTCATAAGTAACGCACCAAACTTAGCAGGGATAGATTTTCTTATCTGATCTTTCATCAAAGTAAAAATAGTTTTAACAACACCTTCACTTGCTTTAAGAACAATATTACCCGTATAACCATCACAAACAACTACATCTACTTCACCATTGAAGATATCTGAACCTTCAACATTTCCTTTAAAACCAGGAACGTCTTGAAGCAGTTTAAATGCCTCTTTTGTTAACGCATTCCCTTTACTCTCCTCCTCACCATTAGATAACAATCCAACAGAAGGGTTTCTAAGTCCTAAAACTTTTTGAGCATACACTTCACCCATAATGGCAAACTCATATAGATTTTTAGCCGTACAATCTGTAACAGCTCCAACATCTAAGAGTAGTGTTTTTCCATTATGTGCAAGACTTGGCATAAGTGTTGCCAAAGCAGGTTTCGAAATATGAGGTAATCTTCCTATACGTAGTGTAGCCAAAGCCATCGTTGCACCTGAGTGACCAGCTGAAACAACTGCATCTGCATGGTTATCACGTACCAACTCTACAGCTTTAAAGATAGATGACTCTTTTCTTTTAAGTGCTTTAGTTGCTGATTCACTCATGGCTATTACATCTGTAGATTCTACAATTTCAACTTGTTCAAGGTAGTATTGTGGAAGGTGCTGTAGTATCTGTTCTCTATCACCTACAAGTATAGGTAAGAACTTCTTTTCATCTAAGGCTTGAGTTACGCCTTCTATAATAGGTTCGGGACCAAAGTCCCCACCCATTGCATCAATAGCAATTCTAATCATCAGAACTACTTAACTACGCTTTAGTTGTGTTATATTCACCAGTTGTCATGTTCATATGGTGAGGCATTCTCCATGTACCATCTGCATCTTTTACAGGTCTTGGTAATGTCAATTTGTAATGCGTTCTTCTCTTTGCTGCTCTAGTTTTACTGTGACGTCTCTTAGGTACTGCCATAATATTTTCCTTTGTGTTTTTATATTTGGAACATAAGAACTAAAGTTCTTATTCCTTAAAATTCTTTTTCGAACTCTTCTTCATCATTCTCACACTCATCACAATAATGATATGAGTTTTGAACCGATGCAATCTCACTTTGAACTATAAATTCAAGATCTATCACACCATCAATAAATTCGATTATATCTAAATCATCTTTAGTCTCTATAACTTCATCACTTAACGTTAAATTAAGAGGATAGTTCATATCGTGCTGATACTCCTTGCCACATCTGTCACAAGAGAGTTCAACTTGACCTTTAAGGTTTCCCTCAAGTCTTAGTCGATGATAACCACTTTTTGCCAGTGTACCTTCTAGGTTAACGCCAGAGACGCTTAGCTCAAAAGGTTTTTTTGTCTGACCAATCTTATCGTAAACTATTTTCATAGTTTATTATACAAGCTCTCTTTGTGCAAAAAAGAAGTTAATTTCATTAACTGCATTTTCAACTGAGTCAGAACCGTGAACAGCATTAGCATCAATGCTCTCTGCAAAGTCAGCTCTGATTGTACCAGCTTCTGCTTCTGCAGGGTTTGTAGCACCCATTAAGTCTCTGTTTGTTTGCATTGCATTGTTACCTTCAAGTACAGTTACAACAACTGGACCAGAAATCATAAACGATACAAGATCTTTAAAGAAAGGACGCTCAGCATGAATAGCATAAAATGCTTCTGCATCTGCTTGAGTTAACTGAATCTTTTTTGTTGCTGCTATTCTAAGGTTAGCTGCTTCAAATCTTGCAAGAATCTGTCCTACAACGTTTTTTGCTACTGCATCTGGTTTGATAATTGATAATGTTTGTTCCACGTTTTTGCTCCATTAAGCTTAGCAATTTCAACGGTGTTGAATTACTACTAAAGTATTTTGAGCTGGAATTATATCAGAAGATAATTAAAGATTAGATTGTTTTTAAGAAAAAAGAGAAGAGAATAAAAAGTATTAAGATAAGTGACCAAAATAGTCACCTATCCTATAAGGTAGATTAAAACTTAGTCTTCAACTACGTCTGAACCTGCTTCACCTCTGTCTGCATGTAGAGTTAAACCATCTTTTGGCTCATCCCATACAATACACTCTTCAGTTGGACATGCTTCAGCACAAGCTGGAGTATCAAAGTGACCTACACACTCAACACATTTGTCTTCGTATACGTAGTAAATCTCTTCTCCCGTTGGGTTATCATCCTCATCTACGATTGCTTCTGTAGGACATTCGTCAATACATGCTGCACAGTTGATACAAGTATCTAAAATTTTTACTGCCATTTTTATTCCTTTTATAATTGGTTTACAAACTATAGCCAAAGAAAATTAAGAAATTCTTTAATAAAGAATTTTTACCCCTACTTTTTACCCTAATTTGTACTATTTATTCACTTTTATACACAGTATAAGTGAAAACAGTTATCACAATCAAAAGTAGTTATAAGGACTACTTAAAAAATGCTTTTATATCTTCTGTACGGTTTGTCATTTCCCAAGTAAAACCTTCATCTTCTCGACCAAAATGTCCATACGCTGCTGTCTTTTTATAAATAGGTCTTAACAAATCAAGCTCTTCTATAATACCTGCTGGAGAGAGATCAAAAAGTTCTTTAACACATGCTTCTATTTTACTCTCTTCAAAATTACCTGTACCGTGAGTATCTACCATAATAGAAACTGGTTGTACGACACCAATAGCATAAGCGATTTGGATGGTTACTTTATCTGCTACATCTGCTGCAACCAAGTTTTTAGCAACATATCGTGCTGCATACGCTGCAGAACGGTCAACTTTTGTAGGATCTTTACCAGAGAAAGCTCCACCACCATGAGGACAAGAACCACCATAGGTATCAACGATAATCTTACGACCTGTTAACCCAGCATCACCTTGAGGCCCACCAATAACAAAACGTCCTGTAGGGTTAATATGATAGGTAATATCATCAGAGAGTAACTCAGCAGGAATAACCTCTTTAATTACTTCTGTCATTACAGCTTCTGAAAGTACAGCATGTGTAATCTCATCATCATGTTGTGTTGAGACAACGATGGTATCAATAGCCACTGGTTTATCATCAACATATTTTACACTTACCTGTGCTTTACCATCTGGTCTTAAAAATGGTACGGTTCCATTTTTTCTAACTTCTGCCAATTTAGCAGTAATCTTATGTGCCAACAAAATAGGTAAAGGCATAAGCTCTGGAGTCTCTCTACACGCATAACCAAACATTAAACCTTGGTCACCTGCTCCTATCTCTCCTGAAGATTGATCAACACCTTGATTGATGTCTGGACTCTGCTCACCGATTCCATTTAAAACACCAGCACTTCGATAATCAAAACCAAAAGCTGCATTGGTATAACCTATCTCTCTAATCACCTCACGAGCAATCTCTTGCATGGGTGCATACTCTGAAGTTTTTAGTTCACCAGCAATTACACAGAAACCATTACTTACTAAGGTTTCACATGCTACTCTGGCTGTTTTATCTCTTCCTATAATATAATCTAATATTGCATCTGATATCTGATCAGCCATTTTATCTGGATGACCTTCTGTTACCGATTCACTTGTAAAAATATACTCTTTTGACATATATTGTTCCTTTTCCAATTATTTATCTAAAATCTTATCACAATAACTAATAAAATCTGTTTATTTAATTCGTTCTGCTAACTGATTAGGTAATAAACCCAAAGACTCTTCTACTAACTTAGTATTTCCATGTGTTATAAACGCATCTTCATACTCAAAAGTAGTTAACTCTACATCTTGAACTCTCTCTTGGCTTAACATCTCCAAAATAGCAGAACCTACTCCACCCATTTTTACAGAGTCTGAAAATACAAACCATTTTTTATGTGTTTTAGCCAACTCTAGTAGTTTTTCTGTATCTAATGGCTTTACAAAACGTAAATCTAATATAGTAGGAGTAGCATCTATTAACTCTGCTACTTGTTCTGCTCTACCAACACCATTGCCATACCCTATAAATAGTATCTCTTTACCCTCTTTTATAATACGTGACTTACCCAGTTTAAATGGAGTTGTGTCACTATCTTGAGAAGTGAAAGCTCCTCTTGGATATCTAAAAGCACAAGGCGTTGGAAAATCTTTTGCATACTCCATTACCAACTTCATCGTACTATCACTTGATGGTGCAAATATGGTCATATTTGGAATGGTTCGTAAAAATGAGATATCAAAAACACCTTGATGTGTCTCTCCATCTTCACCCACAAGCCCTGCTCTATCTATAGCAAAAGCTACCCCCAAATTCATCAGGCATATATCATGAATAACTTGGTCATACCCTCTTTGTAAAAAAGTAGAATATAAAGCA
>Ga0256827_10002763_pt1 | contig 11233 bp, 5 predicted proteins | sample CV84metaG_FD_185977 | JGI IMG/M metagenome (GOLD analysis project Ga0256827, IMG submission 185977) | Hydrothermal vent microbial communities from East Pacific Rise, Pacific Ocean - CV84 | ecosystem: Environmental > Aquatic > Marine > Hydrothermal vents | place: Pacific Ocean: East Pacific Rise... | reverse complement strand
GCCTTAATCCTATTAAAAAATAGCTAGCATATACAACCATAGAAAAACCAACCATATAGGCATTTGTATTATCGGTACCTGGATATAAAAGTGCTTGTAACATTATTGAAAAATATACTAAACTTACAAATACAATTATATATATCGCTCGTTTTACAAAACTAATTTTATTGTGTAAATAATACAATAATACTCCTATAGCTGAAATAACTAATTTAATTAACACCAATAAATACGACTCTATATTTAGAAAATAAAAATCGATGATAAATATGGCAAAATACACAACAGAGAAAAACAGTAAAAAATTTTTTACAAAAAAATTATTATGTAAATATCTGAAATGAGTGTATTCCTTTTCTCTTGATTTATCGTTGAACGTTAGAGTTAATGAATTATAATCCATTTCACTCTTAATGTTTTTCATCATAACTTTATTTATTCATTAATTAATTAATTAATATTTTATTCTATAACAATACGCTTAATTATATTTTTATTATTTGTATTTATTACTAATAAATAAACCCCTTTTTTTAAAGTTGAAACATCAATTATATTCACATCTATTTCACTAATAATTTCTTTACCGTCGATACTTTTTATAGATATAAAGTTTATTTTATTTTTTGATACAATATTTATAAATTCTTTTGCCGGATTTGGATAAATCTTTATTTGTTCTGTTAATAATTCATCAATATTAACAACTGTAATATGTACTGTATCTGAAGTTATATTATCGCCACAAGAATTTGTTGCTGTTAATGATACCGTAAAATCTCCAACTGTTGAATATGTATGAATTGGATTAACATCTGTTGAGCTATTAGAATCGTCAAAATCCCATAAATATGAAGTCGCATTTTGCGATACATTTGAAAAATAAATATTGTTATAATTCTGATTAAAAGAAAAATTAGATGTAGGCAATGGATTAATTATGGCATTTATTTCGGCCATTTCACTTCTACATGAACTAGAATATTTAACCTCCCAATTATAAAAGAAATAATAAAAATCGTTACCTTCTGAACTATTTGTTATACTCATTACTTCGGGTATAGTGTATGGATAACTAACTCCTACATTATTTCGCCATAAATCGGGGTCGCTTGAATCTATCTTTATTTGATAATTATTACCTGCCGGTATATTCCAATTTAATGTTATAACTTGTTCTCCTGCTCCAAAATTTTTATTTGTTTGATATATAGTATTTCCACTTCCATCTTTTAAAACGAATGTACGAACTGCATAACTATTTGAATATACTTTAACTGATTTTAAGGTTAAATCGGTATAAACATCAAAAATTAAATATCTAGTTTCATCATTATAATAATTACCTCCTGCCGAATTATCAACCAATCCAACATTATCAGTCATCATTACATCGGCTTCTTGTACATAGTATTGTGTTGTAGCCGATAAATTTGGTGTTGTATAGCTTGTTCCTGTTTGTAAAAAATTATTCTGATTATCATACCAATATAATGTACCGTTACTACTCGATGTTGCTGTTAATGTCAACGCCCCAACATTGCAACGTTCTTCGTCATTTACCAATGGTGAAGGAAGCATATCAACAACAATATAGTTTATTTTTGTTATAGAATCTAAACTACTACACATTTCGTATCGCATTTTTACTGAATATGTACCATTTGCAGAATATTGATGTATTGGATTTGCTTCACTACTTTGCTCTCCATCTCCAAAATCCCACGAAATATTAGATAATCCATCGGGAGAAGTAAATTCAACATTACCATCACATGTTGATATAATATCTGAACTAAAATCTATACTTGCCACATCAGCATCTAATTGTACATTCAAATATGTTATATCACCATCTGTTACGGTTACATTTGTTATTGTTTTTGTAATATAATTTGGTGCAGAAAAAGTTATATCGTAAGTACCGGCTTTTATTGGTCTATGATAATTTCCAACTGGTAACGACGAATAAACAAAGGAATTATCGTGATCATGCCCTACTATTTCTACTTTAGCTTTTATTGGGGTTCCGTCACATTCACTTGTAACAATACCTCGAACTCCGTATAAAACTTCGTCTATATAATCAAGCATTGCTTGACGATTGTAATTCCAATAATTTGGTAATGCTGCTGCATCTAAGTTTCCTTGTGCTGTTGATAATTCTAGTGTTGTTTCTCTACAGTTTTGATAATAATTCATATAATCTTGGCGAGAACCATATGCTGGATACCACTCTTTACCTTCTGTAATTCCGCTTGATGTTACACCTGTAAAATAATTTATTGCACTACCATTTGATTGAGCTAAATCAGCATAAATATGTGACACATATATCCACCAATCATTATCAGCATGTGCATTTTCTGCAGTTGTCCACATATCCCATGGATAATTAACAACTTCTGAACCACTGTGTGAATTTGCCGACATAACAAAATCTCTTTCTGTAACGTACTGAATCATATCGGCTGTCTCTGTAGCCCAACTACTTGAGCTTTGGTTTATCGGATTTCCTTCTGAGTTACTAGGACATGGGTAATCTCTATTTAAATCTACATTATTTGCATTAGTTCTAGTTGCACCACTCACAGTATTATCTCCTCCTGCATAAGTACCATCAGGATTTGATAAAGGATTTATGTATATTTCAACATTATTAATTAAGTTTGTTATTTGAGGATCTGTTCCATAATTCGTTAACATTTCATCAATTAATCTCAAAAACATTATATATGCAACAATTTCGTTACCATGCATTTGACCTGTATAAAAAAATTCAGGTTCATCTTCATCTGTATTTACATTATCTGATATTTTTAAAACTAAAATTGGTCTTCCTTCATTTGAAAAACCTATTGTATCCAAACTTGCAATTGAAGGATAATTTATTGCAAAATCTTGCATCATTTGTTTGTAAACATCATGGGTTGGATACCTATTCCAATTACTCATTTCAGCTACTGTTGTTGCCATTGTTAGTGCTTTTGTTGCTACTATTGGATTCGGAATTTCTCTAAACTCATAATGTAATGCCTTAAATTTATAAAACCCAGGTTCATCACACACAGCATATGCATAATTGTTTTCAATTTTATATACTTTTACAATACTTTTAACATAAGCCATATCTACTTCTGAGGTAACTTTAAACTTTATATAAAGTTTTGTAAAATCGTTGGCAAATAGCGAAGTACTTAAAATAACTGTAGCAATTATTACTAATAAATATCTCATTAAGGTACTATTTTAAAATAAGTTTATAAATTTACAAATAATTTTTGAACTATGACTAACAATTACAAGATAGTGTTGCTTGGAAGTGGTAATGTTGCTTTTCATATAGCCGAAATGCTAAAAAATAGTGATATAAACATTTACCAAATTTATAATATTAACGAAGATTCAGGGAAAAAACTAGCTGAAAAATATAATTCTATATTTACTAACAATATTAATAAAATTGATACAAATGCTGATTTATATATTATTGCAGTTAAAGATAATTTCATTAAAAATATAATTGATAAATTAAATATTAACAACGGAATAGTTGTTCACACTTCAGGCACTACAGATATTAATGTTTTTGCTAACAAATTCGATAACTTTGGCATATTATATCCTTTACAAACATTTACAAAAAATATTGAGTTAAATTATAAAGAAATACCTTTTTTAATTGAAGCAAACAATAGTAAAACACTCGATTTTATTAATAATATTGCAAGCTCTATTTCAAATAATATTATCCATACAAGTAGCGAACAACGTGTGTCGATTCATATTGCAGCTGTGTTCGCATGCAATTTCACAAATTATTTTTATTCTATTGCTAATGATATGTTAGAAAAACAAAACTTAAGTTTCAACTTATTAAAACCTTTAATTAATGAAACTACAAGAAAGGCTATAAATACAAAACCAAAAAAAAATCAAACAGGACCAGCTAAACGAAAAGATATAGCCATAATAAACAAACACTTAGAAATTCTAGCGAAAAATAAAGAAATTCAAAAACTTTACGGTTTAATTTCTGAAATGATTATCAATTCTAATAATGTAAATTAACGTAGATTGGTATTATTCAAAAATAATTATACACATTTAAACAATCAAAATAATTAAATTATAATTCATTGAAAAAATACATATATTTGATAAGCTATTTATTAAATAATACACTAAAAACCTATTTCCTTAAAATTAAATATTAATTAAACTTTTAAACCATATTTCATTTTTTTTATTAAATTGCGACCTGATAAAGAACATAAATGGACGTTGTTGAACACATATTAGTTATTATAGCTGCATATTTACTTGGCTCTGTACCTACATCGGTATGGGTTGGTCGTGCTTTTTACAATAAAGATATTCGTGAATACGGCAGTGGAAATGCAGGAGCATCAAACACATTTAGAGTTTTAGGTAAAAAAGCAGGAATACCTGTATTAATTTTTGATATTTTTAAAGGTTGGGCTGCTGTAAAGCTTATTTATTTTACAAACCTTTACTTGCCGGGAACCGACGATTATATTAATCTTCAATTAGGATTAGGTGTAGCTGCTTTAGTTGGTCATATTTTCCCTGTTTATGTTAATTTTAAAGGAGGAAAAGGTGTTGCTACTTTATTTGGAGCTGTAATTGCCATTGAACCCACAACATCAATAATTGCTATTTCAATTTTTATTATTTCATTACTAATAACTAAATACGTATCATTAAGCTCAATGATAGCAGGCTTTTCATTTCCAATATTAATAATTGTAGTTTTTAAAGAAACTAATATATCATTAGTAATTTTTTCAATGGTAATTGCAATTCTTCTACTTTTTACACATCAAAAAAATATTGAAAGATTGCTTGCTAGAGAAGAAAATAAAGCCAATTTAAAAATTAAGAAAAGAAAAGCTCAATAACCAAACAGTGAAGCTAAATAAAACAAACATCATCCTATTAATTATTATTATTATTGTAGGCACTATTCTACGGTTTTACAATATTTTCAACCTACATTTTACTAATGATGAGCTTAGTGCATTAAACCGTACCAGATTCGATAGCTTTTCCAAATTAATAAATATTGGTATAATGCCAGATGGACACCCCGCATTAATTCAGGTGTTTATGTATTTTTACACAAAACTTTTTGGTTTTGGCGATTTTATAATAAAACTACCTTTTTTATTAATGGGAGTTGCTTCCATTTATTTATCATTTAAAGTTGCATCTCGTTTTTTTACAGAAACATCTGGATTAATTACGGCTTCGTATATTGCTATATTACAATACACTGTAATGTATTCGCAAATAGCACGCCCATACTCTTCGGGTTTGTTTTTTGTGCTACTGACTGTATATTTTTTGCAAGATTTTATTTTTAATAGCAATGTGAAAAAATCTTCAATAATTTGGTTCATTATTGCAAGTTCACTTAGCTCATACAACCATTATTTCTCACTTTTAACAATACTTTTAATTGGAACATTTGGAATATTTATAGTTAAAAAAGAAAATTTAAAAATATATGTTTTATCTGGAGTAACAATTATCTTACTTTTTGTACCACATATTCAAATATCACTTCATCAATTAAGTTTAGGAGGCTTATCTTGGCTAAATAAACCAACTCCTAAATCAATATTAATGTATTTTGAATACATATTCAACTATTGTTGGCTATTATTTATTATTATCAATATTTTACTATTAGTTAGTTTTATTTTTAATAATGGAATTAAAACACTTAGATTTTCTGTTTTTTCAATATTAATTTTTATTTTACCAATTATTATAGGATATACGTATTCTATTAAAATATCTCCAATTCTACAGTTTTCTGTTTTAATATTTTCATTTCCATTTTTACTAATGTTTGTAACTTCATTTATAAAAGAATTAAACTTTAAATTAAATATTACAATTGTTAGTATAATATTAATAATAGGTATTTTCAGCCTCACAGTTATTAGAAAACATTATACCATAACATATAAATCTTCTTTTTACAATATTGCTAAAATATTGTCAAAAGATATTAATAAATACGGGAACAATAATATTTCAGAAGTATTTACTCTAAATGGTAATTTTTATATAAACAAATATTTAAACGAATTTGATATTGATACAAATAAATTAAATGCTAACTACCAAGTTGGTGAATTTAATTTTTTTAATTTTAAAAGTTTCCTTGAAAACTCTAAAACAAATTATTTTGCTTTAGGCTCAACAGGTGGTGTTAGTGATTTATATTTATTAGATATTATTAAACAAAAATACCCTTATTTAACAGAGGCTACCGATTCATATTTCCTCTTTTCTAAAACAACAAAATCAGCTGTTATTAATACAAGTATTATTGATACTATTTACAAAAACACTTTAAATTTCACAAACAATAATAAATGGAAATACGATAAAAATAAAGTTTTTACAGATACTTTAACTTCTAAGAAATACTACCTTTATGATTCTGAAGAATGGGGAATTTCAATAAATTTAGATTTAGATTCTATTTTATCAAATAAAAACAATATAATAATTGCAAAAGCAATTGTAAAATCAGAAAATAAAAATACTAATATTTTATTAGTCTCAGAAATAACAAGTAACGATAGCTTGTTACATTGGTCAAGCTCTAGTACCTCCGAATTTACTAAAAATACAACAGAACTTACAGTTATATACAATTCTAAGTTTTTGCAAGATATAAATATCTATAAAAATACTTTTTCAAAAATTTATTTATGGAATAAAAACAAAAATATAATAAAAGTTTACAACTTTGAAATTATTATTTTAAAAGGTTTAAATAATCCGTATGGAAGATTAATGCCCTTAAAACAAACTAAACAATATTAAACATTAGTTATTTTAAGAATAAATTAGCAACATCAGTTCATTTAATAATTTAGCTAAATATAAGAGCAAAACATAAATAGAATTAGATTAATAATATTTATATCTTTTAATTAAAGAGATAATATCAATACTAAAAGTTTAAATAACAAAAACTTTATTCACATAAAACTAATATGTATCTTTGCAAACATTTTTAAAAAATACACATAGTTAAATGATTACAGTAGCAGATTTAAGAATTCAATTTGGAAAGAGAGTTTTGTTTCAAGACGTTAATATGAAGTTCACAGCAGGAAACTGTTATGGAATAATTGGAGCAAACGGTGCAGGAAAATCTACATTTTTAAAAGCAATTTCCGGGGAAATTGATACTACCGCAGGACATGTTTCACTTGGTGCAGGCGAACGTCTTTCGGTTTTAAGCCAAGACCACTTTGCGTTTGACGAGCATACAGTACTAAATACTGTTATGATGGGACACTCACAACTTTGGGCTATAATGGAAGAAAAAGATACCCTTTATGCTAAACCAGATTTTTCGGAAGAAGACGGTATAAAAACAGCCGAATTAGAAGAAAAATTTGCCGATATGGATGGTTGGAACGCAGAAAGCGATGCGGCCAACTTACTTAGTGGTTTAGGTATAAAAGAAGAATTTCATTATACTTTAATGAAAGATATGAGTGGTAAACAAAAAGTTAGAGTTTTATTAGCCCAAGCACTTTTTGGAAAACCAGATAACTTACTACTCGATGAACCAACAAACGACCTTGACCTATACACAGTACAATGGTTAGAAGAATACCTTTCAAATTACGAAAATACAGTTTTAGTTGTATCTCACGACCGTCACTTTTTAGATGCCGTAAGTACACATACTGTTGATATTGATTTTGGTAAAATTCAAATGTTTGCAGGAAATTACTCTTTTTGGTATCAAAGTAGCCAATTAGCACTACGCCAACAACAGCTACAAAATAAAAAGGCAGAAGAGAAGAAAAAAGAATTACAAGAGTTTATCTCGCGTTTTAGTGCCAATGTTGCAAAATCTAAGCAAACTACAAGCCGTAAAAAAATGCTTGAAAAACTTAATATTGAAGACATTAAACCTTCTACACGTAAATATCCGGGAATTATTTTTTCTCCCGCACGTGAAGCCGGCGATAAAATATTAGATGTTAGCGGTTTAAGTGCTAGTGCTGATGGACAAATACTTTTTAAAGATGTTGATTTCTACGCTCAAAAAGGCGATAAAATTGTTTTCTTATCGAAAGACCCTCGTGCAATGACAGCTTTTTTCGAAATTATTAACGGTAAACAAAAAGCTGATTCAGGTACATACCAATGGGGACAAACTATTACTGTTGCATATTTACCTTTAGATAACCAAGAATTCTTCAGAAGTGAATTAAACCTTTTTGATTGGCTTTGTCAGTTTACAAACGACACAACCGATATGTATATTAAAGGTTATTTAGGAAAAATGCTTTTTAATGGCGACGAGCTTGATAAAAAAGTAGAAGTACTATCAGGAGGTGAAAAAATGCGCTGTATGATTTCTAAAATGATGCTTCAAGATGCTAATGCATTAGTACTTGACACACCAACTAACCACTTAGACTTAGAGTCTATTCAGGCATTTAATAATAACTTAGCAAAGTACCCTGGCAATATATTTATGTCGTCGCATGACCACGAATTTATTCAATCAGTTTGTAACCGTATTATCGAGCTTACTCCTAACGGAATTATCGATAAGTTAATGGATTACGACGATTATATCGTTGACGAAAAAATTCAGGCATTACGCAACAAAATGTATAGTTAAATTAAATATAAGGTATATAAAAATGAGGTATTAGATTTATTCTTTTACCTCATTTATTTTTTTATTATTTTCTTACTTACGATATTATTCTTACTTAATATTTTTATTATATACATTCCTGCATTATACGAACTAATATCAATACTATAAATATCATTTGCATTAAATGAAAGCCCCGCCTCTTGCTTAATTAACACACCTAAATTATTATAAATAAAAATATCTATACCATCTTCATCATTTTTAAATTTGATATTAACATTATTTGATACTATTGTTGGATAAACCTCTACCCCAATACTATTATCAACATTTGTAACAATATTACCATCATCAGTTGCATATAAATTAATACAACCCTTAGCATCATCATCAATAGAATAAGCATACAAACTTAATTTTGTTAATGCATATTCAGGTTCAATATTATATGGAATAGTTAATGAAAAATTAAAATACCCATTAGAAACAAAAGAAGTTCCACTTATTAACACATCATCTTGCGAATTAAATTGAAAATTTGAAGTTAAAGTTGTTTCTTCTTTTTTCCCATTGTAAAGTTTATATTTTATTTGACCATTAAAGTTATTTAAAACATTCTCACTAAAATCTTCAATTTGCCCATATACATCAATACTTTGGCCACTTATTAATGTATCTGAAAAATTCATTAAATCAACATTATTAATACTTGTTACATTTACAATATTGTTCGGATAATTTAAAGTAAGTGCAGGATCACCTAAAAGTAAAAACGATTTTTTATTAATTGTACTACCACTATTATTCTTTGCAAACGATAACAAATCACCTAGTTTATAATGATTTCCATCTGTATTTCTTTCAAATAATATATCATAAAAATTTGTAAGAAAAACAAAATTTTGAGAAGCATATGTTAACCTTGATGTAGATAAACTCCCTATAAAACCCTTATTATTTGGTTGCAATAAAAACTGCTCTCCAAAATATAAATCTTCTGGATTATCATATAAATTCATAGTAGATGTTGCACCTACAAAAAAAGATAATTTATTTGTATTATAAATATTATTCATATCGTCAACAGTAAAAACATTATTTGAAGTACCATCACTATCACCATGCCCAATATAATTAACCAATAAACTACCATTATTTAAATTTGTAATTATTTTAGTTTTCGCATCAGGAAATTCATCATTAATTCTCTGATAATTATCAAAATACACCTTATTTATATTATAACAAGGATAAGTTGTTTCAATTGTTTGAGTTAATTCTTCAGATTGAGCCATATGAAGGTCATTATCACCATCATCAGCAATAAAATTAATTTCGTTTCTCCAATTCCCAAAAGCAGAAGAATTTGTTTTATAATTAATTATTTTATCAACAAGAAGTTGTGCCTCTGCTATGGTTTTAGCCGGTAAACGCCCTATTCCAATATCTAACAAACCATTAACAAAAGTTTCAGAACTATCAAGTATCCCAAAAAAATCGTCAGATGCAATAGAACTTATTTCACTAAACGATTCTTCTGTTTCGTATGTAGGTACATTAACTGTATTATTTAATCTAATATTTTTATAATCGTAAGAAGCTGCACCAAATAACAATAAATATTTTAGTTTTTCTTGCTGATTTGTCGCTTTAAAATATATTAAATCAACAAAATCTCTAATTGCTGTAATATCTTGTTTACCTGACGAAAACTCATTATAAATTTGTTCTGTTGTTACTACATTTACTACCATTCCATCGTTATTAATATGAAAATCGGCAAGCTCGTTTGCTTGATTAATAAAAAGTTTATCTGTTACAATTAATAAATCGCAAATACCCATAGAATGAATATTTTGATTTTCTACTTCCTGAATTTCTATAGGTATTAATGCTTGGGTAGAATCAAATGCAATAAATTCTCTTAAACTATCGGTTGTTAAAGTGTAATTAATTGAGTTACCAACTGTTTCAAATTTCTGATTTTTAATATTATAAATATCTGTAACATCCCAAACTTTAAATTTATTTGTTGTATTCGAAATTTCAAATTTAGAAATATTATTTTGCCCAACACTTTCTATATCTCTAAAAACAAGGCTATTATCTGCTATCTGTAACTGTCTTCGTGCATTTATTTCAATATAATCTAACCATCCTTTTGAGCTGGTATCTGGTTGGTTATATTCAACTTGCAATAATACATTGTCCGAATTTACATTAAATTCCACATTCCCAATACTATATCTGCCAACAATATATGAGCTTGAAGTACCTACACCAATATCTAATAAATTCTGACCATTATACTTATATGTAAACGATGATAAAATATGCGAACTTGCAGCAACTCCACTCCACATTTTCAAAGGTATATTTGTTAATATATTTGGAATATTGAAATTAAAACTCTGAATATATGTACCGCTAAACAATTCTCCTAACCATATTCTTCCCGATTTAATTAAATTAACACTATCCTTTTCATATAAAACATAATAATTAAAACTCGTTACCGTATCTGTTGGTGTTTGAGTTATACTATTTTGTTCG
>Ga0256827_10002762_pt1 | contig 11235 bp, 8 predicted proteins | sample CV84metaG_FD_185977 | JGI IMG/M metagenome (GOLD analysis project Ga0256827, IMG submission 185977) | Hydrothermal vent microbial communities from East Pacific Rise, Pacific Ocean - CV84 | ecosystem: Environmental > Aquatic > Marine > Hydrothermal vents | place: Pacific Ocean: East Pacific Rise... | reverse complement strand
AAAAGTTAATTTACAAGATAAAAAAGAAAAAGACTTAGAAGAAATAAGAATAATTGTACTAAAATATATCCTAACAAAGGAAAAATAATGTCAATTTTAGAACCAATTAACGCAGCACAACCTTGTGGTGAAGACTATAAATATGATGATGAGTATTTAGAAGTTGAAGTTGAAATAGAGAAAAGCTTCAATGCTACAAGTGAAAGTGAAACAGAGTGGGACTTTGTTGTCTTTAGATGTGAAAAAATACTTAAAGAGAATGCCAAAGACCTTAAAATAGCCTCTTATTGGCTCTATGGACAGTGGAAAATGAATGGGTGGAGTGCTTTTCTCTCTTCACTAGAAACTTATACAACCCTTATAGAAACCTATGCAAAAACACTTTACCCAACCGTAGGTAGACGAAAAATAAAAATTTTTGAATGGGTAGAGAGAGTTTTTGAAGAACCCCTTTTAAAAGTACTTGAGCAATTTTCAGAAGCACAAACTGAAGAGCTTTTGAATATATTGGGTCGTTTAGATAGTGCAATCCCTTTAGCTGTAGAAAATGAATATATTTTTTTAAAAGAAATAACACTACAATGCAGTACACTTTTAGATGCAGCCAAACGTAAAGAAGCAGAGGCAAAGAGACAGGCAGAATTTTACAGTGAAGAAGATGCTAAAAGACGTGAAGAAGATGCCGTACTTGAAGAAGCTCAAAAACTTAGACGTTCTGAAGAAGAAGAGATTCTTTCAAAATTTGGCTCTTCATCTTCGACCAATTCACGTACCGCAGAAATGGAGGACTACACACCTCTAACACATGATGACATCAATGAAACTATAGACCCACTGATCACAATTATTCAAGAACTTTTTAATAAGGGACCTGCAGATTATATGGCTTTTAAACTACTTTTTTCACTTAGCGAAATGATGTTAGAAGAAGCACTTAATGACAGCAGTATTATACGTGATGACTTTATCCCCAGTGAGGATATCATTCAAGCAGTAAGACAGTTAGGGGAGTTAAGTACTGTCTCATTAGAGCAGTTACTTGCTTTAGAAGAACAGTTATTACTTAGACCAACTTGGTTAGAAGGGTATTATATCGCTACAAAAGTATTGTACAAACTTGATAAAGCAGAGGATGCTTCAAAATTAGAAAACCTTCTCTTATATTTTTTACATAGAGAAGAGAGACTTATGGAGTTACAGATCAATGGAAACCTTCTTATAGCAGATAAAATGCTCTCTTGGGCAAATACTAAACTCTTAACCCTTTGTGATGAAGGTGGAAGTAGTGTAGAATACCAACGTGCATTCCAAGAAGTATTATCCATGAAAAAAGAGCAAAATACTCAAAATGCCCTTACACTTTTAGAAGAGTACTATCACAATGCTTCTGGCGATGAAGAGCGTTTTAGATGGCGACTACTTTTTGTAGATTTTGCTTTAGAAATAGGAGATAAACACTTAGCATTATCCCTATTGCTTGAACTAGAGCGTCTTATTGAAGCGTATCAAATAGATAAATGGCAACCAGAATTAGCCATCACTACGTATGAAACACTTTTGAAACCTATCATCACTCAAGAATTGGGTACAGAGGGAAAAGAAAGAATTTATAATAAATTAAGTATACTTGATATTCAAAAAGTTATTAACTTATAATACAAAGGAAGAAGAATGAGTAATAAACAATCAGAATCACCAAAAGAGAGAATTAACGTTACCTATAAACCTGCTACAGGTGGGGCAACGGAAGAGATAGAGATTCCCTATAAAACGTTGGTACTTGGAGACTTTAACCCAGACGAAGAGTTTACAACGGTAGAAGATAAAAAGCCAATCAATGTCAATAAATCTAACTTCAATGATGTACTTCAAAAGCAAAATATTTCATTAAACATCTCTGTAGATAATAAACTTACAGATGAAGAAGATGCAACACTAGAAGCTACAATTAATTTTTCAAGTATGAAAGATTTTTCTCCTGAAAATATTGTAGAACAAGTAGATGAACTTAAAAAACTTCAAGAATTACGTGAGTCTCTCATGTCATTAAAAGGACCTTTGGGAAATATTCCTGCATTCAGAAAAGCAATAGCAGGAGCTATTGAAAATCCTGAAGAAGCAGCTAAACTACTAGCAGAACTTGGCATCAATGCTGAAGATGAAGAATAAGGGAGAAATATATGAGTAATGCAGCACAAACACAACAAGGATCTTCTACTACAGAAGGTGGTCTTTTAGATAATATTATTGCAGAGACGAAACTAACACAAAATGATGAAGGTTATGAAGCCGTTAAAACAGGTGTAGGTGCCCTCATTAAGCAACTGCTAAAATCGGGGAATAAAGAGACTATTAACAAAGATATTGTCAACAGTATGATCTCTGAAATTGATAAAAAGATGAGCCTCCAAATGGATGAGATCTTACATAATGAAAAATTTCAACATTTAGAATCTAGATGGAGAGGTTTACATACACTAGTAAGTCAAACTGATTTTAATCAAAACATTACTATTGAAATATTAAATGTCTCTAAATCACAACTTATGGAAGATTTTGATGACAATCCAGATACAACACAAACAGGTTTATATAAACATGTATATACGTCAGGATATGGTCAGTTTGGTGGTAAAACAGTAGGAACAGTGCTTGCTGATTATGAATTTTCTCCTGGTAATGCAGACATCAAATTCCTTCATAAAGCTGCTGCTATCTCAGCTATGGCACATGCACCATTTATTGCTGCTGCAGGACCTAAATTCTTTGCCTTAGACTCTTATGAAGATCTTCCTAGTCTAAAAGATATGGAAGACTTACACACAGGACCACAATTTGCCGGATGGAGAGGTCTAAGAGAAAATGAAGACTCTAAGTATCTTGGTCTCACATTGCCTCGTTTCCTATTACGTCCTCCTTATGATCCAGAAGACAACCCTATTAAGAAATTTAACTACCAAGAAAATATTGATGGTAAACATGATAACTACCTCTGGGGTAATACATCATATGCCTTTGGTACAAGACTTGTAGATAGTTTTGCTAAACACAGATGGTGTACGAATATCATTGGACCTAAAGGTGGTGGTGCTGTTAAAAATCTTCCTGTACATACGTTTGAAAGTATGGGGGATATAGAGATGAAAATCCCTACAGAAGTACTTATCTCAGATAGAAAAGAGTTTCAACTTTCAGAGCTAGGCTTCATACCGCTTACGATGAGAAAGGGTAGTGACAATGCTGCATTTTTTGCTGCAAACTCTGTACAAGCTCCTAAAAAGTTCCCTAATACCCCAGAAGGTCAAGAAGCAGAACTAAACTATAAACTTGGAACACAACTTCCATACCTTTTTTCTGCAACAAGAATGGCTCACTACATTAAAGTGATCCAAAGAGAATACATCGGTTCTTGGAGAGAAAGAGGAGATCTTGAGTCTGAACTCAATAAATGGATAAGACAATACGTTGCAGATCAAGAAAATCCTTCTTCAGAGATAAGAAGTCAGCGACCATTTAAAGGTGCTAAAATTGAAGTCTCTGATGTAGCCAATGATCCAGGTTGGTACCGTGTTAAAATAGGGTTAAGACCTCACTTTAAATACATGGGTGCTGACTTTGAGTTGTCTTTAGTTGGAAAACTGGATAAAGAGTAGTAAACAGAACGAATGTTTGAAGGAAGTCTGTTTGAAAAACTAACACGTGTCTTAACAGATGTAAAGCATACAGAAGAAGATGCACTCTATATCTCTATCGCCAACAATTTGTCGAATATTTTTTCGACAAATGTAGGTAGTTCAGAAGCCTGTATGGATTATGGTAAGCCTGAACTTAATGACATCAACCTAAGTCTTGAAGAATCCCTTACGAATATTAGTGAAAGTTTTACAGCAAGTATTTTAAAATACGAACCAAGACTTTGTAATATAGGTGTCAAAGCCACTTCCAATATCAATAATTTAAGTAAGATCCATATATCTATCACTGGCTTCATGCATGCCAATAATCAAGACCATAGAGTTGAATATACTGCATTTATATCAGGTGATGGTATGATCGAGGTGAGAAAATGACAATCAATGAATACTATACACATGAACTACAAGCCTTACGTATATTGGGTGCAGAGTTTTCAGAAAAAAATCCTGGACTCTCCTCTTTTTTAGCAAGAAAAGGACAAGACCCTGACGTAGAACGTCTGCTTGAAGGTTTTTCTTTTCTTACTGCAAGACTTCGTCAATATATGGATGAGGAACTCCCCGAAGTTTCACATACACTTGCTCAACTTCTGTGGCCAAACTACTTAAGACCTATCCCGTCCTATAGTATTTTAAAATATACTCCTTCTTCCGTAGATACTATCACTTTGGTGAAAAGGGGGGAAGAGGTAATGGCTGTGCATCCTGAAAACGAAGAGAGCTGTACTTTTAGAACCTGTTACGATACAGAAGTACTTCCTTTAGATATCGTAGATGCAAACTACTATACCCATGGTGAAAAGAGTATCATTGAACTCTCGTTTGAAACACTTAACGATATCACCTTAGATAAATTTTCTTTTGAGAGCTTAAGATTTTATGTAGGAGACCATGAACATCTATCCGATAATATCTTTCTTTATCTTATGAATTATGTAGAAGATATTGAAGTGAATCTTAGTAAAAATACTATAGCAAAAAAACTTAAAAAAAATGCACTTACCGCCGTAGGTTTTGGAAAGAATGAACATATCTTACCTACAGTAAAAAATGTTTTTTCTGGGTATATTCTCATTCAAGAATATTTTTGCTATAGAGACAAATACCATTTTATTGACCTTGCCGGACTAGACACTTTACAACGTTTTGGTAAAGAGACTTTAGAAAAGAGTCGTTCTTTTACTATCAAAATTACACTCTCAGAAAAACTTAAGATCACTAAAAAGATAACTAAAGACAATTTTCAACTCTATTGTACACCTATCGTCAATCTTTTTGAAGCAGAGGCTGAGCCTATACGTAAAAGTTTACAAGAAGAGTACGAAGTAAGACCTAGTGGGTTAAGTTACATGCATAGTGAAGTATATAGTATTAACAGTACACATGGCTGGGATAGCCGAATCAATAAATATCACAAATATCTACCTTTTGAATCTTTTGAACATACCAAAGAAAATACAGAATACTATTATACACGCGTAAAGCTCTCCACCGATGAGAGTAGAACAAAAACATATATACGATTCAACTCGACAACAGGACAAAATCTCTATGAAGATGATGTAACCGTCTCCTTAAACATATTAGCAACAAATAGAGATCTACCTTCCACACTTGAAATAGGTGATATCTCATTAGCCACATCTAAATCTACCGTTTCTAAGTTAAGCTTTGAAAATATTACTGTGCCTACTAAAAGTTATGTTCCTCCTATACGAGGTGACTTTTTATGGAGGATAGTCTCCAATATGTCTTTAAACTATCTTGCTTTAGACAACATACAGACTTTACGTAGTGTTTTAGAAGCTTATGACTTTATAGGTGCCAATGATATGTTACAAAAAAAGCAAACAGAGTCTCTTCTTAATGGATTAGAAAGTATCTCTTATGAAACCAGTGATATGATCTTTAAAGGTCTTCCTATTAGAGGTGTGACAAGTAAACTTAAGTTAAATTCCAATAAATTCTCTACCCTTGGTGAAGCCTATATTTTAGTAAATATTCTGAATGAGTTTTTCTCTCTCTACTGTACGGTGAACTCTTTTCATAAACTAGAAGTGATCGTAGACAAAAAGGCTCGTTTTTCATGGAAACCACGTATGGGGAAACAAGCTTTAATGTAAAGACTTGTTTTTATTTTTCAGTAAAGTAACTAATTTAATGTAACATCCCCACTCACTACACACACTTTTCTTTTGCCATCACTGGTATGCCAAAGGCGTATGCTTGAAGGATCCGTCTTTTTACTTATGATTTTACCAGATGCAATTTCTGCTGCTTTTGCATAGCCTTGGTCTCCATTTGTATCACTACATTTTCCTAGATTTACTTCTAAATTGAATAGATCAAGTGAAACAGTCTCTACCTTATCACTCACAGATATCACAATCCCTGTGGTTGTCCCCACATCTGCGTTGCTAGGTGTTCCACTGAGTACACCTGTAGCCTCATCAAAATCTGCCCAGCTTGGTTTGTTGGTGATACTGAAGGTAAGATTATCACTATCACTGTCACTCGCTGTAGGAGTAAAACTATAAGGCATATTTGCATCTATCTGGGTAATTGGTGTACCACTAATAGTTGGCACATGATTGACATGTACTACAGTAAGACTAAATGCCGATAGTGCCACTTCACTACCTTTGCTATCTTTTACTGAGATAACGATCCCTGTAATTGTTTTTACGTCTGCATTGGTCGGTGTTCCACTGAGTTCACCTGTAGCCTCATCAAAATTTGCCCAGCTTGGTTTGTTGGTGATACTGAAGGTAAGACTATCACCATCACTGTCACCAGCTGTTGGAGTAAAGCTATATCTTGCATCGGCATTAATGGTTGTTAGAGGTGTACCGGAGATCGTTGGAATATGATTGATATAGTTTACTTTAAGGTCAAAAGCAGGAAGAAAAACGGTCTGTGTCCCATCACTCACAGAGATGATGATGCCGGAAGTCGTACCTTTGTTGGCATTGGTCGGTGTTCCACTGAGTTCACCTGTAGCCTCATCAAAATCTGCCCAGCTTGGTTTGTTGGTGATACTGAAGGTAAGACTATCACCATCACTGTCACTCGCTGTTGGGGTAAAGCTATATCTTGCATCGGCATTAATGGTTATTGGCGGTGTACCACTTATGGTCGGTACATGGTTTATCAACTTCACGACAATAGCAAAAGCAGGAAGAGAAACAGTCTGTGTCCCATCACTCACAGAGATAACGATGCCGGAAGTCGTACCTTTGTTGGTATTGGTCGGTCTTCCACTGAGTTTTCCTGTATTTTCATCAAAGCTTGCCCAGCTTGGTTTGTTGGTGATACTAAAGACCAAGGTATCATTATCTACATCTTCTACATGAGGAACAAACGTATAGCTGTTATCTGCTTGTATCGCTGTTGAAGGGGTACCGCTTATGATCGGTATATGATTCACGTAATGAACTGTGAGATCAAAAGAAGGTAAAGAGACTGTTTTTGTACCATCGCTCACAGAGATGACGATGCCAGAAGTCGTACCTTTGTTGGCATTACTTGCAGTACCACTAAGTTCACCCGTAGTGCTATCGAAATTTGCCCAGCTTGGTTTGTTGGTGATACTAAAGGTAAGACTATCTCCATCACTGTCACTAGCTGTTGGGATAAAGCTATAGATTGCATCTGCATTAATAGTTATTGGAGGTGTACCACTTAGGGTTGCTAGATGATTGGTCAACTTCACTTCTATACCAAATGGAGCCAACGCTACTGTAACCATACCGTCATTCACAGCAATAATAATATTTGTATTTCTTCCCACCTCTGACTTTGTCGGTGTTCCACTGAGCTCACCTGTAGCCTCATCAAAATCTGCCCAGCTTGGTTTGTTGGTGATACTAAAGGTAAGACTATCTCCATCACTGTCACTAGCGGTAGGGATAAAGCTGTAACTGTTATCTATCTGTATGGCTGTTGCAGGAGTCCCAACGATCGTAGGATGATGATTCACAGGAGGGGTATTGATAGAATCGATCACTGCTTGTATTTCTTGGGTAGTGGGGTGTGTCTTGTCTACATAATTACCTTGTACCAATGCAGAGACATAATCCTTACTATCTAAAGCTCCCTCTACACCTACGATACTATTTAATTCTGTTGCAGTAACACTTACTGTACTGTCACCAGAAATAATCGATTTGACTTTGTCTAATGCACTTAGCTTCACAGGGTACACGGTAGTATTATCATCTGCTGGTGTACTCCCACCACCTCCACAAGCTGTCAATGCAAAAGTGATCACTAACGATGCTAATATCTTACTAAATCTCATTTCTTTTCCTTTGTTTGGTTTTTTATTACCATCCATCATGACAGCACACAAACCAAATATAATTATTATTTTGGCATATGAAGCTTCTCTACAACACCTCTACAGACCCACTGACCACACAGGCTTTTCGTTTGCCGTCGCTTAGGTGCCAGAGGCGTATGCTTGGGTTATTTTCTATGCCTTTGATGGTTTTACCTTTTTCAACTTCTGTGGCTTGTGCTAAACCTTTGTCTGTTCCTGTACATACAACAATCCCTTTACCTTGGGCTGCAGATGTACTACTTCCTCCTCCACAGGCAGAGAGTAAAAGAGTAAGTGTCAGAAGTGTAAAAAAATGTATGGTTTTTCTCATCTTACTCTCCTATCGTCACAGGTTCTGTGAGGGGGATCTCTACCATGATCATGGGTTTGTTTGTGTTGGGTTCATTCAGTAGGGTAGCGGTAGATCCATTAGGGTAGGTGTTGTTTTCAATAGTACTTTTAAGTACTTGAGCTACCCCACATTTGAGGTAACCTGTATAGAGTTGTCCACCACTGTAAGGGAAGCCTATGTAAGCATGGTATGTGCTTGTGCTACATTCGTTGTTTTCTATGAACATTGCTCTTTCTTGTGTACCGTCAAAGTAAAGATGCAGTTGTGGATTTGTCAATGCTGTTGCTATGGTATTACCTGTCACTGAGTGTTTATAGCTGTTATTCACTGGAGCTACGGGTGTTTGTGGTTCTAGGTCTTTAGGGAGTACTTTAAGGGTATAGTTGATGTCGGTAATTTGTTTACCGTCACTTACAGCAAGACTGATGTTGTACTCTCCTATATTACTTTGTGTAGGAGTACCACTAAGTTCTCCTACACTTTCATCAAAGTTAAGCCATACAGGTTTACTTACGATGCTGAAGCTAAGCGTGTCTTGGTCTGCATCTGAAGCTTCTAGCGTATAGCTGTAACTACTTTCTGCTTCTACACTTAACTTGTCTGAAGGAGGGGGACTCACTTCAGGTGCATGGTTGTAGACAGCATGGATGGCTTTGGCTCCTCGTGTACTTATAAGCATAAGACGCTGTTCAGATTTGTCACTTATGTAAGTAACTGCATCATTCTCTACAATGTAGCTGTAGTATCCTGCATCTTCTTTAAGAGGATGCAGCTTGATGTAAATACGGCTTGTATTATAATCAACCTGATGATCTTGCTCTGTAGCAGTAGAGCGATGCATCCAAATATATTTATCGTTACCGCTTGGATTCTCTGCTAGGGTAGGGGTGATGACCAGAGGGATATTCTCATTAAAGTAAACAACCTTATGTTTGGACTCATCTATTGGTGCTTGGGGATGGTCTGCGAAAGTATCAAAGGTTATGAAACGCTCTACTTGTGGTTCGATGTCTGAGAAGGTAAAAGCATTGTTATCTATATATAAATAAGCTAAGTCGTGTATTTCAGTAAAGTCAGGCAATGGACCATGAAAATTATTATTTTCAAAAAATATACCTTTTGCTGTTATTAAAGAGCCCATACTCTGAGGGAGACGTCCGGACAAGTTATTATAAGATATTGCTAATATTTCTATGGAGGTAAAGTTCCCAAGTACCGCAGGAATCTCTCCTGTAATATTATTATGAGCAACATTGAACCACTTAATGCCTCCTTCAGGCCATAGGGTTATACCATACCAATCCTCAGCAGAGACGAGCCTGTCCCACTGCACAGAGGCATTCTGCTCACTTATCCAGCCTGCCCCTTGTCCTGTGGCATCCCAAAAGGCTTCTAAGGCTTCACAGTCTACTTGGGGGAGCTTGAGTGTCTCCAAATGTGTTTGGTTGCTACAGTCCACCGTTTGGAAGCTTGCAAAGAGTGTAGCTGTGGTGAGTAGGCTTGTTAATAGTAGTTTTTTTAATATGTTCATTCTTTTTCCTTTTTTAGATTTTATTGCCATGTGACGTCAATGGTTGCTTCTATTTGGACGGTATGGTTGGCATTGTCCGTATAGGTATAGTACGAATTTCCATCGATCTCTGTTGTTATATTAGAACGGGTAAAAGTACCGGAGTTTAACACAATGTCAGGATCAGTATTCCCATCATCTGCATGGTCATGATCTGAGATAATCACTATGTCATTATCTTCAAAGAGATCTGCAGCAGTAACGCTACTGCTTGCTCCACTACCTATCAATGCAGCATCTGTACCTAAGGTAATATTTTCAACATTATGGATATTTGACAAATCAATGCTTAAATTGTCGTCAATAATCAATCTGTCATTTCCTCCTGCAAGGTTAATATTGGTGAAATTGTTGGATTGTAAGGTAATGGCGTTATCAAGATCCGATCCTGTTAAATTACCAACTTGAATGACTTCATAGTTTTCGATATTTAAAAATCTGTATTCGGTATCATTCATACCTCCATCTTCTGAACCTTGAAAAATAATATCTTCATTCGTATCAAAAATAACTTTATCTTTGGTTCCTTCACCAAGATTAATTGTGTGTGAGTAGGTTGTTCCACTATTATATGTGTCTACATTAGACGTTTTTAAAATTATAGTTTGATTTTTACTACTACTATTATCAATTACATCATTTAATTTATCAAATGATGTAATCATTTGAGTTGTATATGTATTATCTGTAAAAGTAAATGTTTCATTTTGAGTAACAACAATTTCAGGGGTAACACTAAGTGTATACGTATCACTTTTTGAAGCAATACCATCTGTTGCTGTGACTGTAACATTTATCTCACCTACATCAGCATTGGCAGGAGTACCACTCAATACTCCTGCTGTTGTTATACTCAACCATGTTGGTAATGGATCTCCATTTTCTAAGGTTGCACTGTATGTGAGACCATCCCCATCAGGATCACTAAAGTTTACTGATGCATTATACGTATAAGCTACATTTTGTGCCACCGTATCATCTTCTATAAGTGTCTCCACTACTGGAGCATCATTTACATTACTCACAGTCAGTACATACGTATCACTTTTTGAAGCAATACCATCTGTTGCTGTGACTGTAACATTTATCTCACCTACATCAGCATTGGCAGGAGTACCACTCAATACTCCTGCTGTTGTTATACTCAACCATGTTGGTAATGGATCTCCGTTTTCTAAGGTTGCACTGTATGTGAGACCATCCCCATCAGGATCACTAAAGTTTACTGATGCATTATACGTATAAGCTACATTTTGTGCCACCGTATCATCTTCTATAAGTGTCTCCACTACTGGAG
>Ga0256827_10002761_pt1 | contig 11237 bp, 8 predicted proteins | sample CV84metaG_FD_185977 | JGI IMG/M metagenome (GOLD analysis project Ga0256827, IMG submission 185977) | Hydrothermal vent microbial communities from East Pacific Rise, Pacific Ocean - CV84 | ecosystem: Environmental > Aquatic > Marine > Hydrothermal vents | place: Pacific Ocean: East Pacific Rise... | reverse complement strand
GCACTATTTGATTGTTGGCTCATTAGTCCTTGTACTTTACTCTCCCAACCACTATTGCTACTATTTAGTTTTGCTTTTAGGTCTGCCTCTACTGCTTTTAGTTTATTTTCAGACTGTGCCAATTTTCCATTTAAATCACTTACTGAACCATCATATTTACTTGACATTAAACCAATTTGATTCTCCCAAGATTCATCATTTTCAACAAGCTTTTTCTTATATCCTAACCTACTTAATAACCAACCTATAATCAACCCAATCAATCCTGCAATCAATAAACACATCAATATCTGTACTAATAAATAACTCATTACTCTGCTCCTTTTACGTTAAATTCAATTCTTCTATTTTGCTCTTTGCCCTCTTTGGTTTTGTTCGTTGCAATTGGCTTAATCTCTCCATAACCAATAGCTTTAAGTCTATCACTTTGAACATTACTCTTAATCAGATATTTTTTAACTGCATTTGCTCGTTTAAAACTCAACTTCTGATTATACTTTTTACTACCATCTGAGTCAGTATGACCCTCTATCTCAATTTTACTATTTGGACACTTATTAGCAATTTCAATAACCTTATCGAGAAGTGCATAACTCTCTTTTTTGATAACTGCTTTATCATACTCAAAAAGAATTTTCTCTTGTGACAATAACTCCTTAAACTGCTTTTGACATGATAAACTTTTTACTATTTTAACCTCAGGTGCTGTTACGTTATATGTTCCTATATAATTATTATCTAAATTCTCTTTTAAATTAGAAACCAATCTACTTTTTGTCTCTTCTGCTCCAACATATCCTTCAAAGTTGAAATCTTTATCACTAATATTAAATTTACCATAATCAACAACTGCTAACTTTTCAAGACCTAGCATTGAACTATCACCCCATGAGACAGGACTTCCTGATGCCTCTTTTAACTCATCAATAACATTCTCATCTCCAAAGAGTGTTTTTGCTTTAGCCACTAATTTATTATGCTCCTCTGCGTTCTCTACATATCCACGCAGTGTAATTTTGTTTGATTTGTCTTTTTCTACATCTATTGTATATGGTGAAGGTACTGGAACGGAAATATCGTTATCTGTTATTTCAGCCACTTTAACCTCAGGTGCTGTTACGTTATATGTTCCTATATAATTATTATCTAAATTCTCTTTTAAACTAGAAACCAATCTACTTTTTGTCTCTTCTGCTCCAACATATCCTTCAAAGTTGAAATCTTTATCACTAATATTAAATTTACCATAATCAACAACTGCTAACTTTTCAAGACCTAGCATTGAACTATCACCCCATGAGACAGGACTTCCTGATGCCTCTTTTAACTCATCAATAACATTCTCATCTCCAAAGAGTGTTTTTGCTTTAGCCACTAATTTATTATGCTCCTCTGCGTTCTCTACATATCCACGTAGTGTAATTTTGTTTGATTTGTCTTTTTCTACATCTATTGTATATGGTGAAGGTGGTACTACTACAGGTGCTGTTGCTACAATCTCTTTTACTTCAGCTACCTCTTCAACCACTTTAGGTTTTGGTGTATCAATAACAATTTGATTATCAACTGACATAACACCATCTATATTTTGAGCAATAAGCTCTGCCTCTTGTCGTTTCTCTTTAGTTGGTGCAATACCTGTTAAAACTAAATTTCTAGTCATCTCCAAATCTTGACCTGAAATATCTACATTGACCCAATCAAGTTGCTTATCTTTATATGCAATCTGAGATTGAGATACCAAATTTTCTTTAATACCGTTTGCTTTGCCCATAAAACAAAAATAGGACAAAATAGCTATAAGTATTACCCCAAGTAACAATAATAAGCCTTTCCTCATAATAATCCTTTTATTATTTTTAATCTTCAATAGATTAAGTAACAATTATAGTATATTTTGGTTATATTTATATTAAAAACAAACTTTAACAAGAAAATTATTAATTAAGGATTATAAAATATTTAATTTGTAAAAAAGGATATAACCTAAAAAAGTAGCTCTAAAGGGCTAAAAATAGACAACTAATAGTTTTTTTACTTCTAAATAAGAGATATTTTGTCCTATCCATATTTTTTTATTTTATATGTCACTAAAAGAAACATATTTTTTATAATATTTTATTAAATATATTTTTTTATATTTTTTTATAATTAATTATATTTGCTATAAATGATTGATTAGAATATATAAGATATGAAGAAAGTGGTACTTGGATATACTAATATACTATTAATATATCCATTTTGAGAGTATTATTTTACTTTTTTATATAATATTTTTTACTCAATAAAAAATAAGAATATTAATGCTATTTAACAACTAAATTAACCATTTTATTGGGAACAACTATCTCTTTAATAACAGTTTTACCCTCTAACCATTTAGGTATACTATCTTTAGCTTGTTTTACAATATCCTCTTTAGAAGCCCCAGCATCTACTTCTATCTCTGCTCTTCTTTTTCCATTTACTGCTACACCTAAAGTTATAGTATCTTGAACAAAGACCTCATCCAAAATCTCTATCTTTCCACCTGTTAAGTTTTTAGAACTAAATAACTCCTCACTAAGCTCTGAACAGACATGAGGTATAATTGGCTCTAATAGATGAGTAATAATATAGAGTCCCTCTGTCCAAACCTCTTCATTTTGCTGTTTATCTAAAGCATTTAATGCCTCCATACAACCTGCAATTAAAGTATTAAATGCAAATGTCTTCTCATAAACATCAATAGAACGCTTTAGAGCTTCATATACTTTTGCTCTTGCTACTTTTTCCTCTTTATTTAAAGAGCTTTGGTCAATAGTTGGCATTTGATTAGAGGTTACTTTTGATTTTCTATCATAAAGCTTTTTAATAAATCTAAATGCACCCTCAACAGCTGAGTCATTCCACTCTAACTCTTTTTGTGGTGGAGCTGCAAACAGTGTAAATAGTCTTGCTGTATCTGCTCCATACTTCTCTATAAGAGAATCAGGGTCGATGGTATTTCCCTTTGATTTAGACATCTTAGAGCCATCCATTAGCACCATACCTTGAGTTAATAGGTTCTCAAATGGCTCTTTTAAATCATCTATAAACCCTAAATCTCTTAAAGCTTTAGTAAAAAAACGAGCATAAAGTAGGTGAAGAATTGCGTGTTCGATTCCTCCGATGTATTGGTCAACACCTAACCAATATCTTACATCATCCTTATCAATTCCACAAGAGTTCCATTTTTTAGGGTCAGTTGCATAACGGAACTGATACCAAGATGACTGAACAAAGGTATCCAATGTATCCGTCTCACGTTTAGCATCACTTCCACATTTTGGACAACTACAGTTTGACCATGTTGGATGGTTAGCTAGTGGATTCCCTTCACCTGTAATCTCTACATCTTCAGGCAATGCAATTGGTAGATTTTCTACTTTTTCAGCCACTAAACCACAACTATCACAATGAACAAAAGGGATTGGTGCACCCCAATAGCGTTGGCGAGAGATTCCCCAATTTCTTAGCTTGTAGTTGGTTGTTCCCTTTCCTAAATTTTTCTCTTCAAAAAGTTTAATGATGGCTGATTTTGCTTCTATATTTTTCATGCCATTTAATTCGTCAGAGTTTATAAGAACACCATCACCTGTATAGGCTTTGTTCGTAGCTGTTGCCTCCGATTCCGAGTTTTCAATTACATATTTTAGAGGTAGACTGTATTTAGTAGCAAACTCAAAATCTCTCTCATCATGAGTTGGCACAGACATTACAGCCCCACCACCATAAGATGCCAATACAAAATTAGCAGTCCATACAGGAATCTCTTCGTTTGTAAGTGGGTGAATAACCGTAATACCTAAGTCATACCCCTCTTTGTCTGCTTTGGCTCTCTCAACCTCTGTCATATTTCCCATAGCTATGATTTTTTCACCAATCTCTGCATCTATTAACCCATTTTTAATTAACGATTTTACAATTGGGTGTTCGGGAGCTAATGCTGTATAGGTTACTCCATAAACCGTGTCTGGTCTAGTTGTAAAGACTTCAAAACCCTCAAATTTATTATCTAGCTTCTCTTTTGAATCCTCTGAAAATTTAAAAGAGAACTCTAACCCTTGTGATTTACCTATCCAGTTGCTCTGCATTGCCAAGACCTGTGAAGGCCATTTGCCCTCTAACAGTTTTAAATCATCAAGTAACTCATCTGAATATTTCTTAATATCCAAATAGTAACCAGGCATATCTTTAAGCTCTACCTCGTTACTACAACGCCAACAACGTCCATCTTCTACCTGTTCATTTGCCAATACAGTATGACAATCTTCACACCAGTTAACAGTAGTGGATTCACGATAGAGTAATTTCTCTTCAAACATCTTAATAATAAACTCTTGCTCCCACTTGGTATAAAGCTCATCACAAGTAGCAAACTCTCTTGTCTTGGAAAAAGATAATCCTAAAGTACTTAGCTCTTTTCTCATATAGTCAATATTGGAGTAGGTCCAATCTTTTGGATGTCTTCCATGTTTAATTGCTGCATTCTCTGCTGGCATTCCAAAAGCATCCCAACCAATTGGATGAAGTACATTATAGTTCTGTTTTCTATAGTAACGAGCCATTGCATCACCAATACTGTAGTTACGAACATGACCCATATGCAAACGTCCACTTGGAAAAGGGAACATACTTAATATATATTTTTTCTCTAAACTCTTATTATCCAAAGGTTCAAATGCCCCTTTTTCACTCCATATTCTTTGCCATTTATTCTCTATATCACTTGGATTATAACCCATTACTATCGCTCCATTAGCTAAAATTACGGCATTATACTTAATATTAGATTAGATATAAAAATATGCTATATCTATTAATATCATAAAATAAACAAATATCTAACAACATATTATGTTGTAAAAAACACTTTATCTATACTAATCAACCTTTTAGTGTAATTTTTTACTTTCTATTTAATAATATATCTATATAATAGAGTTAGAAATTATAACTTTTTAGGATTTATATGACTATAAAAAAAATATACTCTTTACCATTGATAATGCTTCTTTTCTCGGCATGTAGTACAAAGCAAATGCCTATCAAACAGACACGGCATTCTATTGATATTAATAGGACAACAACTGCACCAAAAATAGTTGCTATACAATCTAAAAAAATTGTTGCAAAAGCTCCTGTACATACTTTGTATAAAGATTACAAAAAACAAGCAAAACAGATATTCAAACCTATAACAAAAACAGAAATAGCAACAATAGCTCCTCAACCTATCATGATACAAGAAGAGCCTATTGAATCTATTAAACCTATTAATATAGAAAATAATATTATCTCCTCACAAGATAATATCTATACACCAGAACCTATTGTTGTGGAGGATGAACAAGAGTATCAAACGTTAAATGAACAGAGATATACCAATACCTCCTCTACTCTTCTTTCTTCAAACTCCTCTAATGAAATTCAAGGTGACTTTCAAGGAAACTATAACCTATCAAATTTTATTGATAGAATGGTAAATGAACAAGGCTTTGATAGAAACTATCTTAATGAAGTTTTTTCTCAAGCTCAAAATACAAATTATTTTGTAAAACCATATACATCTAGTTCATCTAGCTATATTAGTGGTGCATGGGATAGATATAAACAGAATTTTATCTATGAGAGAAATATCCAACGTGGAATTAAGTTTTGGAATGATAACAGAGCCACCCTAGATAGAGCTACTGCCGAGTATGGTGTCCCTGCTGAGTATATTGTGGGGATTATTGGGATAGAGACAGCTTATGGAGTTAACTTTGGAAAGAAAAAGGTTTTAGATGTATTAACAACAAAAAGTATGTTACCAAACAGAAGAAGTAGTTTTTATACTAAACAGTTAGAAAAATTTTTAATTATGACTAGAAAATCAAATCTAAACCCTACTGAACTTATGGGTTCAAATGCAGGTGCTATGGGATATGGGCAATTTATAGCTAGTTCATATCTTGACTTTGCTGTTGATTTTAATGGAGATGGAACAATAGACCTGTGGAATGCAGACGATGCTATTGGTTCTATAGCTAACTATTTTGCTAGAAATGGATGGAATAGATATATTAATCAAGTTGCTATTCGTGCAAAATATAGAGGTAATCGTTTTAAAAGACTAAAAACAGGTTATAAGACAAAATATTCTCAATATAAATTACGCAGAAAATATAAAATTAAACCTAGAAAGAAAATGAGTTATAGTGGACCTGTATCTCTAGTTAGACTAAATCGTGCTACACATGATGAGCTTTGGTTTGGTACACATAACTTTAGAGTCTTAACTACATATAATCATAGCACGCACTATGGAATGGCTGTATTTCAACTAGCAAAAGAGGTTAAAAATAGACGAGGTGGCTACTACTCCTCTCTATAGTCTCATCTTATTTAGAGTTAAAGAGGATTTTAAAAATCCTCTTTCGTCTTTGCACTCTCTACTATAGAGATAATCAAAGTATAAACATTGGCAATAATTGCACCAATAACTAATCCCCTAATCAAATTAATAATATCAGTCTCTCCAAAATGAAAAAACCAAAGAGCAGGAACAAGATGTAAATCTGCTACCAAAGAACCTGCTAACAACTCTGCTGAGAGTAGATTTCTAACTCCTAATTTCAAGATTGTAGATACAAAATTGATACTAGCTGCTGCAAAAAGTGCTATGATAGTATGCTCATATAAAAATGAGACTGATGTAGTCAGACTCATTAGTGTAAAAAAGATATAAAAAACTTTTCCCCAATTCATTGGTTACATTGTTCCTTGTTCATACATTGCACGCATCTTCTCTTTCTCTTTCTCTCGTTTGAGTTTAGCAGCCTCTCTTGCTCTAAATTCTAATACAGAGAACTTCAACCACATAAGTACAGGAGAAGCAACAAAAATAGATGAGTATGTACCAACAACAACACCAACAAGAAGTGTAAATGAGAATCCATTAATAATCTCTCCACCAAATAGATAAAGTGTCAACACAACAAAGAATGTGGTAAGAGAGGTCAATGTTGTACGAGACAAGGTTTTGGTAACTGACTCATTAATAACATCTGACATTTCAGGAGATTTAATAGTTCTAATTCCATCTCTAATTCTATCAAAAACAATAACTGTATCGTTTAAGGAGTATCCTAAGATGGTCAAAATCGCTGCTAGAATAGGAAGATTGACATCTATTTGAAAAAGAGCCAATGAACCCATAGCTATGGTAACATCATGTATAAGAGCTACAACAGAGGCTATAGCAAAACGCCACTCAAATCTAAATGATAGATATATGATAATACCAATAATTGAGAGTAACATAGCCATAAGACCCTTTTCTCTTAGCTCATCACCAACAGCAGGTCCTACCATATCAACACGTCTTATCTCAAACTTTCCTGTATCTTTGAGCATCTCTCTAACTTCTATTTTTGCTCCACCTTTAACAGATTTTGAAGCCTGTTTAGTTCTAATAACAATCTCAGAATCTGAACCAAAAGAGGTAACAGTTGCACCTTTATATTTTGGATTTTGCGAGACAATATCTCTTACCTTCTCAATAGGAGCTGTAGTCTCATATTTAACTTGAATAATAGTACCACCAGCAAAATCAATACCGTAGTTTAGACCTCTTGTAAAGAGTAATATAATAGAGATAGTAACTAATGCTATGGAGAGAGAAGCAACTTTTTTTGCATTCCCCATAAAGTCTATGGTTTTTTGTCCTTTAAAAACTTCCATTATTTTACCTCCTTATCGGTCTTAATTCCAAACCAGAAACCTAGTCTTTTTTTGTCTATTTTTGGTAATAACCACTGATAGATACCATGTGTTCCCAAAATAGCAGTAAGCATAGATGCCAAAATACCAATACTAATAGTTAAAGAGAACCCTTTGATAGGTCCTGTACCATAAGCAAAAAGGACAACAGCCGCAATAAGTGTTGTGATATTGGCATCCCAAATAGCTGTAAAGGCATTATTATAACCCTGCTCTATAGACTTAGTAATTGAGTTCCCCTCATGAAGAAGCTCTCTAATTCTCTCATTGATAATAACGTTTGCATCAACTGACATACCAACCGTCAGGACAATACCTGCCATACCTGGAAGTGTTAGTGTCGCTTGAAATAGTGACATAACTGCTAAAATTAAAAATAGGTTTGCCACCAATGCGACATTGGAGATAACCCCTGCCATACCATAATATAGTACCATAAATACAACAACAGATAGGAAACCAATAACTAGTGCAATAATACTTGCATTGATATTATCCTCACCTAAACTAGGTCCAATACTTCTCTGACTCTCTACTTGTACGGGAGCTAGTAATGCACCTGAACGCAAAGCAATAGCGATATCATGTGCCTCTTGTGGTGTAAATGCACCTGTAATTTGAACGTGTCCTCCACCAATTCTCTGTACAATATTTGGAGCTGTATAGACTTGATTATCCAAAACAACTGCCATACGTTTTCCTACACTCTTAGCTGTAAAGTCACCAAATATCTTAGCACCTTGTCCATTTAGAGTAAAGTTAATCTGTGGCTGGTTATTATTTTTACCATAACCTACTTTTGCATCGGTAAGCATTGAACCATCTAAAATTGGAATAGCATATAGAAGATACTTAGTTCTGTTGTCAGCTACATCTCTTAAAATAACATCTCCATATTTTCTTGCTTCACCATCACTCATCATATCAACTCGTGCGGCTCTAGCCTCATCAACTGCCATCATCTGAAGATGTGCAGATTTTGCAATAAGCTTACGAATACGATTCTCATCTGCCTCTGTTTTAATTCCTGGGACTTCAACAAGTATCTTATCTTTTCCCTGTTTTGCAACAGTTGGCTCTGCTAATCCAAACATATTAAGACGATTTCTAATTGTGTCAACAGCCTGATTAATAGCATTTTGTTTAGTAGAGGCAATCAACTCATCAGTTAACTCTAAAGAGAAATTCATACCATTCTGTTTTACGGCAACCTCTTTAAACTCCTCTGATAAGATTTTTACCACTTTTGGTAAATCATCTTTATCTAAAACTTCAAAAGTAATAATATTATCATCAATTTTCAGAGCATCAAAAATAATCTCCTCTTTATCAAGGTTGTATTTGATACTTGTTCCCATAGATTTTACTTTTGAACTTACAGCCACATCACTCTTTACAGAGAGAAGCATATGCAGTCCACCTTGAAGGTCAAGCCCTAATGTGATTTTTTTACCACAAGAGCTTCCTCCTCCTTTTGTTGTATTCTCATCACATTGAGTTAATGATGGAATTGAAAAAACAACTCCAAATAGAAACGCAAACGCGAAGATAACAACTCTATAATTTAATGTATTCATACTCTACGCTTCTAACTTTTTGGCAATATACGCCTTATCTAGTTTAACTATACTAGTATCGTTCAGTTTTATTTTGATAAAATCCTCTTCAACTTTGACGATTTCAGCGTAAATACCACCAGATGTTATTATCTTGTCACCTTTAGTAAGTGCCTCTAACATCTCAGCGTGTTCTTTTTGTTGTTTTTGTTGTGGTCTGATAATTAAAAAATAGAAAATACCAAACAACATAATAAGTGGTAGAAATTGTCCTACTGCTTCCATAAGGGAATCCTTTGAGTTTAAAAATTAGCAAACATTTTACCATTAACAATATAACACGAGGCTTTTTTATAGCCTTTTTGAGTGCTGGAGCTATATACCTAGACTGGCTTGGAGTAGTAAGCTATTTCATCAATACAATCTTAGGAGTTCTAAGCCTCTATCTGCTACTAAGTAGTAATAGAAAAGTGTGGTTTTGGAGTGGATTTTTTATAGGAGCTTTATGGTTTTGGTGGATGTCTGTAAGCTTTATTAACTATGGTTTTCCATGGGCTATCCCAATTGGGATACTATTCCCTGCTATAGTTTATGGATTTATTTTTTGGTTTGTAGCAAAAACAGCAGAAAAAGTATCCTCTCCATTCAACACCTATAATTCACTACTTACTTTAATAATAAAAGCTATAGCACTTCTTCTTATATCTTATATTCATCCATTTAGTTTTGATTGGCTTAAGATGGAGCTTATGTTTACAAATAGCTACTTGGGTATCCAAAAATGGCAATTTGCTATTATACTTTTTGCTATCTCAATGACCATTTACAAAGAGAAAAATATATTTCTAGCTCTCATTATCTTTGCCTACCCTTTTAATTCTCATTTTGATAAAACTCCTCTCCCTCAATACAACCTAGCAATTAGCAATACGAGGGTAACAGTAAAAGATAAATGGAATCCAAAACTACTATCTAAACACGTTGATATGGTCTTTGATAAGATAAATAGAGCAATTGCTAAAAAGAAATCTATTATAGTTTTTCCAGAATCAGTTCTGCCTATTTTTCTAAATACTAAACCAGACCTTATGACAGCACTACAGGGAGCTTCTAATGATATCTCTATTGTTATGGGTGGTCTATATTGGGACAATAATATACCTAGAAACTCCACCTATATTTTCAAAAATGGAAGATTTTCTATCGCTAACAAAGTAGTTTTAGTCCCATTTGGAGAGAGTAATCCTCTACCAAAATGGATGGGGAAAATAGTCAATGAGCTATTTTTTGATGGAGCGCCTGATTATGTAGCCTCATCAAAAGTTACAGATTATGAGCTAAATGGTATAACCTTTAGAAATGCCATATGTTTTGAGGGAACATCAGAAGAGCTTTATGTAGGTAGACCAAAACAGATGATAGTAATCTCAAATAATGGTTGGGTTACCCCATCTATAGAACCAACTGAACAGAAAATACTACTACAATACTATAACAAAAAATATGGAACAACCATCTACCATTCAGCAAATATGTCACCCTCTTATATCGTACATAATGGAGAGATAATTAAGTGAATAGATTTTATCAACTTCCCATAAATGCATACCAATCAATATCAAAACTATTCCCTGCCAACTGTAGATACTACCCATCCTGCTCAGAGTATGCAAAATGGCAATTTGAACTCAACAGAGCAGACAAAGCCCTACTTCAAACTACTCTAAGAATTTTAAGATGTAATCAACTATTTGAGGGTGGGATTGACTACCCTATAATCAAATATACTCCACCTAAACTATTATGCTTATCACAAAATATAAAAAGTATAAAATATTGGCTTATCCCCAAAGATAAAAAGCTATTTTATGTTATTAAGGATTATGGGGCGTA
>Ga0256827_10002760_pt1 | contig 11239 bp, 8 predicted proteins | sample CV84metaG_FD_185977 | JGI IMG/M metagenome (GOLD analysis project Ga0256827, IMG submission 185977) | Hydrothermal vent microbial communities from East Pacific Rise, Pacific Ocean - CV84 | ecosystem: Environmental > Aquatic > Marine > Hydrothermal vents | place: Pacific Ocean: East Pacific Rise... | reverse complement strand
AAAACTATATATTTAAAGTAGTGGGTGCAGATAAAAAAAATGGAAGAGTAGATATACGTATACCAGCAAGAAAAGAAAAAAAAGAGATGATGAAACTTTTAAATACTGCCAAAAAAGGTGAATGGATTATGAACCTAGTGATGCATCGTCAACTCTATAACAGTAAAAAAGGTGAACTTATGGTTCATATGGGAGCTGATGGTTTTATACAAAAAGCTGTATTAAAAGATTTAATTTTATTGGGAGATGTACGTATTATCAAAGAGTAATATAACCTATGTTAAATAACCAAAACGCTATAATAGTATTAATTATATATCAAGGAAATACCTTATGTTTGAAACCGTTATCGGTCTTGAAGTCCATGTACAGCTAAATACCAAAACAAAACTTTTCTGTGCCTGTCCTACCTCTTTTGCCGAGCATCAAAATACAAATACCTGTCCTACTTGTTTAGCACTTCCTGGTGCATTGCCTGTAGTCAATAAAGAAGCAGCTATCAAAGCCATGAGACTTGGATATGCGATTAATGCAAATGTCAATCACACCTCACACTTTGATAGAAAATCATATTTTTACCCTGATAGCCCATCGGCATATCAAATCACACAACTTACCAAAGCCATTGTTCAAAAAGGCGAAGTGTTTATAGACCTGAAAGATGGGTCAAAAAAGCGTATAGGTATGACACAGGCACATCTTGAAGCAGATGCAGGTAAAAACATGCATGAGGGTAATCACTCTAAAGTAGATTTGAACCGTGCCGGGACACCATTATTAGAGATTGTATCAGATCCGGATATGAGAAGTTCAGAAGAAGCTGTGGCATTTTTAAAAAAGCTTCATACTACAGTACGTTATTTGGACATCTCTGATGCCAATATGCAAGAGGGGTCATTTCGATGTGATGTAAATGTCTCTATCCGTCCTAAAGGGCAAGAGGCATTTGGGACAAGAGTTGAGATAAAGAATATCAATTCATTTAAATTTGTAGCAGCAGCAATAGCCTATGAAGTGCAACGTCAAACAGAAGCCTATGAAGATGGTGTCTATGAGAGTGAAGTCTATCAAGAGACGCGTCTTTGGGATGTGGATGTAGGTGAGACACGCTCTATGAGAGGGAAAGAAGAGGCAGCTGATTACCGTTATTTCCCTGATCCTGACTTACGTCCACTTGTAGTGACCCAAGAGATGATTGATGAAGCACAACAGATGCCAGAGCTTCCTGATGCAAAAGTACAACGTTATGTAGAAGAGCTAGGATTAAAACAATATGATGCCCTCGTGATTACTGCAGATAAAGAGTTGGCATTTTATTTTGAAGAGATGTTAGCACAAGGTGCTGAGGCTAAGACAGCCGTGACATGGCTCACTTCTGAACTACTTGGTCGTCTCAATAAAGCAGGGCATAGTATAGAAGAATCTCCAATTGATGCAAAGACTCTAGGCACACTTGTCGCCAAAATATCTGATGACAGTATCTCTGGTAAAGGTGGGAAAGAGATACTTGACCATATGATGGAAAATGAGAGTCGTGACGTAGAAGCATTGATTGATGAATTAGGATTGGCTCAAGTAAGTGATGATGGTGTTATTTTAGCCATCATTGATGAGATACTTAAAGCCAATCAAGATAAGGTAGAGCAGTATAAGTCAGGTAAAGACAAACTCTTTGGGTTTTTTGTAGGGCAGACGATGAAAGCGTCCAAAGGTACTGCAAACCCTGGTAAAGTAAATGAACTACTTAAACAAAGACTTAGCTAATTAGCCAAAAAGGAGCAATATGAACAAGATACTTTTATCTATTGCTCTGTATCTTCATGCTTCAAAGGCATATAGACAAAGTAAGTCCTTTGTACGTGATTTGCTAACCAATGCCAATAACCCTTATAAAAAATATGTAGATATTACGATTATATTTCTTATTATTACTTCTGTTGTTATTCTCATTTATGAAGTAAAACACCCTGTACCTGCATGGTTAGACTTTTATGATATTTATATTGTCTCATTTGTCTTTAGTATAGAGTATCTGCTGAGACTATGGGTACATAATGATATTAGCGAGTCAATCATCTCTGAACAAAAAGAGTCTCACTTTTTGGGACGAGCATTTAGCCCTATAGGTGTATTGGGTGAGGGGATGTTAGAAAAGTTAAAATATATGTTAACGCCATCTGCTCTTATAGATTTATTGGCAATTTTCCCAGCGTATAGACCCTTAAGGGTATTGCGTATTTTTGTACTCTTTAGGGTGCTAAAGCTTCTCCGTTATACTAAAAGTATCAACCAATTTACCGAAGTACTCTCCAATAAAAAGTTTGAACTCTTAACCCTACTTTTTTTACTCTTTTTTATTGTGATGACAGCAGGTATTGCTATTTATGTCATGGAAGAACAGACTAATCCAAATATTGATTCTTTGTTTGATGCTATTTATTGGGCACTTATTACTATATCTACTGTAGGGTATGGTGATATCTCACCTGTGACACCTGAGGGTAGAACTATTTCTATTCTGATAATCATCTCTGGTATTGCGATGATTTCGTTTGCCACTTCTGTGATAGTCTCTGCCTTTTCAGAGAAGCTGAGTGAACTAAAAGAGAGTCGTATCATTGAACAAGTTAATAAGAGTAAGTCATTTTTATTGGTTTGTGGGTATGGACAGATGACTAAAATGTTTTTTAGACACTATGGAAGTGAGTATGATAATTATATTATCCTTGAAAATGCACAAGATCGTATGGATCAAGCACGTAAAGATGGCTATGAAGCTATACATGAAGATGCCAGTAGATATGAAACATTAAAGAAATTTGATACTGAGCATAGTGATATTACTATTTTATGTTTAACTGCCAGCGATGTAGAAAATATCTATATCACACTCAATGCCAAAAGTATTAGCAAAAAGATTAAAGTCATTGCACGTGCCAATGATGCTAGTATGATTAGTAAATTTGAGTATGCTGGTGCTGACCATATTTTGATGCCAAACAAAGTAGCTAACTCAATGATACATACAGCTATTACTCAGCCTACTATGTATAAAGCAATTCATGCTATATTGACAGGAAAGAGTATCGCAAGGATTGATGAAATACATACCTATGGTTGTGAGGATATCATAGGACAAACGATAAAAGAGTTAGAGTTTAAACGTGCTAAATTATTGTTTATGGGAATCCAACGAGGTAAAGATTTTATCTTTAATCCCTCAAGCTCAGAAGTGGTACAAAAGGGAGATATTTTGCTTGTAATGGGTAGAGAAATTTCTTTAGAATATTTTAAAAGTCTCTACAATGGAGAGTGCTAATGGAAAATAAAAAAATATTACTTTTTGGCTATGGTCATCATGGTAAATTTATTGCTCAAGGGTTAGTTGATGATGGCTTTGATGTGCAGGTGGTTGAGAGTGATGAAAAGTTTTATACACAAGCGCTAGAAGATGGGTTTAAAAAGGCAATAAAAATTGATGTCACACAAGATATGGCACTTATAAATTTAAAGCCTGAATGCTATGCACAGTTAGTCTGTGTCATGGATGATGAACACTTAAATGTTTTTTTGACGCTCTCTTTACGTTCATTGTTTAGCCAGAGTTATATTCTTGCTATCTCTGATTCTATCCATACGACTAAAAAGCTACAAATGGCAGGAGCCAACAAAGTGATAGATCTCTATGAAGTCTCTGCCAATAAAATACATAATATCCTTAATCGTCCAGTAGCTACGCAGCTATTAGAAGAGTTTGTAGTACATAAAAATGGTATAGGGTTTAAAGAGCTTATTATTCCTGAGGACTCGTTTTTACACGGGCTTATGACAGATGATATAGACCTCTCAGAGCATGGTGTACTGCTTGTAGGGCTCATAGATGAAGAGAGAGGACATCATTTTGAGTTTATTACCGCAGGCATCAACCATAAACTAGACAGTGGGGATACACTTGTATGTATTGGTGATGAAGAGAAGTTGAAAGATTTTGAAGAATTAATTAAAAAGGGTAGTGTATGAAAATAGCTATTATCGGAGCAGGTAAATGGGGACAAGCACTCTATCATGCTTATAGTCAGGACAATGATGTTGTTATCTCTTCACGTTCTACAAAAGATATTGAGAATTTTGTGAGTATAGAAGAAGCATTAAAATATGAGTATTTGGTATTAGCTATTCCTGCACAGTTTGTACGCTCTTGGATGCGTGATAACTTTGTAGATAATGGTCAAAATATTCTTGTTGCAGCTAAAGGTATAGAAACAAGTACAGGAGCCTTTCTCAATGAAGTTTACGGAGCCTTTGTACGTGCAGATAGGTTAGCTTTTATCTCTGGTCCTTCTTTTGCAACTGAGGTTCAGCAATCTTTACCTACAGCACTGAAGATTAGCTCAAGTAATGAAGAGTTAGCCCAAAAATATGCAGATGCCCTACCTGCGTTTATAAAAGGCTATGTGAGTGATGATGTTATAGGGGCAGAAGTCTCTGGTGCGTACAAAAATGTGATAGCTATCGCTGGAGGGGTTTGTGAGGGATTAGGACTTGGTAATAATGCAAAAGCAGCACTTATTTCCAGAGGACTTGTAGAGATGACACGTTTTGGTGAGGCGTTTGGTGCTAAGACAGAGACCTTTTTATCTTTAGGTGGTGCAGGAGATCTATTTTTAACGGCATCTTCTACATTGTCTCGTAATTTTAGGGTAGGTCTAGGACTTGCCAAAGGTAAAAATATGGATGAGATACTAGAAGAGTTAGGTGAAGTTGCTGAAGGAGTACCTACGGCAAAGGCATTACATAAAATAGCTTCGGATAAATCAATTTATCTTCCTATTGCAGCAGAGGTATATGCGATGATAGAAGAGGGGAAAGACCCACAAAAAAGTGTAGAGGATTTACTCTCGTAATTATGTTAAATTTTATGAAGTTTTTGTTTTTATTATGTGTGCCATTGATACTTCATGCACAAGAAAATAATAACACCTCTCTACCTATAAAAATCTCTGGGAAAGCTTTTTTTCATGAAATAAAGCTTTTTGAAGCCTTAGATGTCAAAACAGAAAATCCTTTGATATTTTGGAAAGATGAAGTACCTTCTCTTGATAAAAAACTACTACCTACACTTCCTCAGACACTTAAAAGTTTTTATGACTCTGAGGGATTTTATGATGCTAATTTTACTATCAAAGAAAACAATAGTAGCATTAAGATAGATATCAAAGCAGGTAAGCCAATTATCATAAAAGATATAAATATCTCTGTAGATGCGAATGTAACTTCTTTGATTACATTCAAAAAAAGTGATAGATTTAGAGCTAAAGAATTTGTGAATATTAAACAGAAAATTATTGATACATTACTTAATGATGGGTATTGTTCTTATGATTTAGATACCAAAGCCTATATAGATTTAGAAAAACATACGGCTGAACTGAGGTATGTACTAAAAAAAGGGGGCATTTGTACTTTTGGTGATGCAAATATAGTGGGGCTAGAAAGCATTGATAAAGAGATTATTCTCTCACGAGTAAGAGCTAAAAAAGGTGAACGTTTTGATCCTAAAAAGGTAGAACAAACCTATACAAGTGTTTATAGTTTAAACAGTTTTGATTCAGTTTTAATTAGTGTAGATAGAAAGTTCTACAATGTCGTACCTGTAGACATAGAGTTGCATGAAGTAACAAATGCCTATCATTTTGAAGGAGGTGTGGGATACGATACTTACATAGGTCCACGTATCCATGCTTCACTTATAAAGAAAAACTTTTATGGTAATGCACAACAAAGTGGTATCGAACTCTCTTGGTCGAAAAAAGAGCAATTGGCTATTGGTAAATATTATAAACCTGCACTGTTTATCTGGTGGGGCTACGGTATAGATTTTGGAACAGAATTTGGATATTCTAATCTAGAGTTTAGAGGATTTCAAGAAGAAAAAGGGTTTGGAAAATTTTATCTAGAGCATAATGAAGGACGATTAAAATTGAGAACAGGATTGGCATTAGAAAATATAGATATTACTTCTGAAGAGAATCTTAAAAAAGATGAAACACTTTTACAAGCAGTGAGTGTAGGAAACTTTTTACTTTTTTACCCTTATGTTCAACTTGTATATGATGCTAGAGATAATAAACTCAATCCAAAGTATGGGTATTATCTCTCTGTCTCTGTAGAATATGGGTTAGATTATAAACCGAATGCTACGTCTTATATCAAGTCGCTCTTTGAAGCTAGATATATTTATACGTTTGATAGTCTAACGTTATCAAGTGTAGGTAAATTAGGTATTGTAGATGAAAAAACCAATGCCCTACCAGAATCTAAACGTTTTTTTGCTGGAGGTTCATTTTCTAATCGCGCCTATGGGTTTAATAGTATAGGGGTGATTACATCAAAGACAACAGATACTATTTTTGGTGCTTCTACATGGGAGAACCTCTCCTTTGAGGCAAACTATCCACTGTTTGACAAGATATATGGTGCAGTGTTTAACGATAATACGATGCTTAATGATACAACAGATGATTTTACAGGAACTATAATGAGTTCTGCAGGATTGGGTATTCGTTATTTAACACCTATTGGACCATTCAAAGTTGATGTGGGGGTTAATGTCAATAAGCCTTCTCAATATGGTATATCATTTCAAATAGGACAATCATTCTAATGCGTAATCTTCTACTCTTTGGTCCTGTGCTTTGGCTTCGTAATCTTGTATTATGGATTATTATTTTAGCATTGATACTCATAGGACTACTCTATCTTGCAGGGAATTCATCATTAGCAGTGAAAAAGGCTCTTGATACCTTTGCCCCTGATTATAATATCTCGTATGAACATATAAGTGGTAATGCCTTTAATGGATTTGAGATTGTAAATCCCCAATATAATCATAAGACGATTGCCAAAAAAGTGATTTTTAAATGGAATCCTAATCTTTTAGTTGAAAAGAAAATAGAAGTAAGTAAACTCCAGATAAAAGGTGCAGATGTAGATGTTATAGGTGCATTGATTGCCTCTTTTAGTTCTGATTCGAATAAAACATCAAAAGAGAACAATAGAAGTAATTTTGATTTTAAAGTAGATATCAATGATATTGATATCTCTTTGGCACCTTTTGTGAAAAATGATAGATCTGTGACGAATGCTAGATTAAAAAGTAATCATATTCGATATATTAATCATCAAGTGGAGGTAGAGCATGCAGAATTAAATGTCTCTATGGATTCAGAGATATATGATAATATTCTGATAGATACTATGCATGTAAAAATAGAACATGCACGTTATGATGTCCCTACTAAAATGCTAATAGAATCAGATGCAAAAATACATGCTACAAGTAATATCACAAGCCTTGATTATAAAGGAAAAATAAAAGAGAATCATCTTTTAGGAAAAGTTATTCTTGTTCCTAGACCTGCACTCTATGAGGTGTATAATATACCATTGCGTAAAGATGCTGTTAAAGAGATAGTTGTTGATTTGGATGCATCTACAGAGATAGTTATCGCTGATATAGATACCAAGGCTAAACAACTCTTAGATGCAAAAAAAGATGCATTTAACCTAGATCTAAATCTCCTTCATTTACATGTGAATTATGAGATAAATCGTAATAAAGTAAACGTGGAGAGTAATGCTCTAGTAGATACCCCTTATGCTAAAAAGATAGAGATTAAAAATAATTTTACATATGATAAGAATTTATCACACTATGGAGAAGTAATCGTTCCTAATATAGAAGGTGTAGATACCAAATATGCTAAACTTTTATCCAATATGCATGTCCAATACAGAGGTGATAGTAAAGGGGTTGATACAGACTTTTATAGTGAAGTACTCAAAGGTACTTTTGTTACTAAGGATTTTAAAACTGCCCAGGCACAGATAGAAACCAAGCAGACTATAGCATTAGATACTATAGTTGCGTTACCTCAGGAGCTTAAAGATGCTAAAGCAGATATACGTATAGATGCTCCTTTAAATCTACAAGATTTTTCAAATATAGATGCGACTATAAATGCCAAATCAAATATAGTAGATATAGATGTCAAGGTACACTATGCCAAGGCTATTACGGTTGATGGTAATGTGAGTATCCCTAAAGATTCACTTATAAAATCTTATAGTTCTGATGTAAAGTGGGAGAGTTTAACTCCACTACAGACCTCGGTGCGTTATGAAAATGATATATTAGATATGAAGGTAAAGGCGAAATCTTTAGATACAACTGTTGGATATAACATCCAATCAGGTAGAGTAAATGGTAAAATAAAACTAGCAGGTATTGCTATAGATATTCAAGGAAATACAAAAGACAAATTAAACATAAAAACAGATATTAGCTCTTTGGATACCTTAGAAAAAGAGATAAATACATTGTATGATGTAGGTGAATTACCACCCATTAAAGGTAAAATAAGTGCAACACTTGTAGTCGATAAACTACAAAGTGCTACGTTAAATCTAACGGCACCTAAGCTTATCTACAAGGCAGATAAACATACCAGTCATACTATAGAAGATGTAACCTTAAGTGCGAGTATGGACGCAGATAAGATTGTACTCAAATCCTATCAGGCTACCTATAATAATCAAAAATACTACTCTAACAAAGAAGCCAAAATTACTTTAGGTGACAAAATCGTTGTCTCAAACTTCTGGTTAAATGATGAGCTATCACTGGAAGGGAACTATGATACCCAAACACAAAAAGGTAACTTCCAAGCCAAAGCACAACGCTTTCATGTAAAAAATAAGATCGTAGATATCTATACAAAACTTGATAGTACGATAAGTCTAGATGGTGAAGCGACAATGGTTACAGGGAATATAACACTACTAGAAGGGATTATTACTCCACAGGCTAGTGGTCGTTCCTTTGCCAGTGATAGTGATATTATTATACTACAACAGCTACGGAAAAAGAAAAAGAGTTCATTTATGGATAATCTCAATCTCACACTGCAAGTAGATACAAAAAAACCACTATTACTTAAACAGAAAAATATACATATAAAATTAAAACCTGAGCTTACCATTACAAAGCAAAAAGGTTTGGATATGATGTTTTTAGGGGATATTACTTTACTAAAAGGTGGTACCTATAAATTAGAAGATAAAAAAATTATCTTAGAAAAGAGTCATATCTATCTGACAGGCAAAGTAGATAAACCAACACTGGATATAAAAGCAAAATATAAGTCACTCAATCATCTTATCACCATAGGGGTAACAGGTACACCTACCAAACCTAGATTAGACTTTAGTTCTAGCCCTACATTGACTAAAGAGCAGATACTCTCTGTACTGCTGTTCGATACCGAAGCAGGCGGAGACACACACTCAGGTAATGCAATGATGAAGATGATGGGTGGAGCCATGGCAAAAGCAGCACTGTCAGAGGTAGGTGTAAAGGTAGATCATCTTGTTTTCGGTGAAGGAAACAGTATTGAGGTAGGAAAAAAACTTACCAAAAGAGTAACTGTTATCTATGTAAATGGTGAAGTACCAAAAGTCAAGTTAAAATATAAGCATAATAAGCATACCGAGAGTGTCATAGGTGCCAGCGAAGAGTCACAATCGTATGATATTATTTTTAAGAAAGACTTTTAGTTCCTTTAATAGCTTTGTAGGGTTGGCTTCAGCCGACCATCTGATATAAAATAAATTCAATTTTTTGTATCTTTAAACACTTTCATAGTACACTTTATGATTATGAATTTTAGGGAGAATTATATGAGAAAAATTGTAATGATATTTCTTTTTAGTTTAATACAACTTAATGTTAAAATTTTAAAAAAAAGTTTTTTATTTTTATTTTTAATAATTTCTTTTATAGTAGGAATATACTTCTTTTTTCAAGAAGAAATTTTAAATTACATATATAAGGCAGAAACTGTTTATTCTTCAAGTTATTCTGAAGAAAAATGAAAAAAAATTAAATTAGATGATGATATAAATACAGTACTTGAATTACTTGGAAACCCTATAGATGTGATAATTGCTAGAGAAATTATTTTTAAATTTTAAAATGATATGCTTTATACTAAAAGATATTCTGAAGAAAAATGGAAAAAATAAACACAAATATAAATCAAGAAAAAATATTAGATATATTTACAGAGTCATTAAAAAATACAAATCAAAAAGATATAATATTTCAGTATAGTGATTCGAAAACCCATTCTTCATATAAAAGTAGAATGATCGTTTTTTCTCAAAAGAACATAGTAGTAAAAAAATTAATGAATTTTATATTGATTAACTCCAAATATAGGGGTCGGGTGATGCTGATGCTATTATTTTAGGTAGTAAAATCTACGACAATCTACCTTTAAAATCTTCATACCCAAACTCACGTACTACTTCAATACACCCATCTACTTTCTTTATAGCGATACTAGGAAGCTGGATACCATTAAATGTTGTGGCTTTTCCTCGTTTTGTATAATCAAAAACCACTCAAGAAAAGTAGATATACTAAAATTGTAGAGTCGAGATTTATTTCCTTGTTGAACCGTTATGATTCCCTTGTTCACAGTCTCAGGATGGATGGGAGCTGAGGAACTAGTAAAAATGAAACAGGGTTTTTAGTCACTTTAATAGTATATTGGTGGGGTTGGATTCAGCTGACCAATTAGTAATAAATATAAAAATGTAAGATTATTCTTTTGGAGTAAGTGCCTTAACTTTACTTCCGATTTAATATTAAAAATGGTATTATTCTCAACTTATTTAAAAGGATAATTTTATGAAAAAATCTAGTAGAGTACTTATATTATTACTATTTTTAGTTTTAAATCTATATGCAGATAGTCAATCTATTGATTTGGATGAAAAACCATTTAGCATGGGTGCTAATATAGGATCTTTAGGTATTGGGATGAATCTTTCTTTGCCTATAAATGATAATATTTCTCTTAGAGCTAATATCAATAAATTTAAATATAATTTAAATAAAAAATATAGAAAAGTTAATTTTATTGGAGACTTAAATTTATTTAATTCAGGATTATTAGTTGATTATTTTCCTACAAATAATATCTTTAGACTAACAGCAGGAGGATATTTGAATAAGAATAAATTATCAGGAATATCTAAATTTACGAAAAGTGTTACGATTAATGTTTATAATATAAAAAGAACCTTTACAGATAAAGTTACAATAAATACAGAAGTTAAATTTAATAATATTTCACCTTATTTTGGTATAGGATTTGGGAATAATATTCAACAT
>Ga0256827_10002759_pt1 | contig 11240 bp, 9 predicted proteins | sample CV84metaG_FD_185977 | JGI IMG/M metagenome (GOLD analysis project Ga0256827, IMG submission 185977) | Hydrothermal vent microbial communities from East Pacific Rise, Pacific Ocean - CV84 | ecosystem: Environmental > Aquatic > Marine > Hydrothermal vents | place: Pacific Ocean: East Pacific Rise... | reverse complement strand
ATCTATGGATCAGATGCAGGATCAAAACATACCAAGGCTGAGAAGTTGGGGGTGGCTACGCTTACTGAGGAAGAGATGAGGGGGATGGTTTAAAAATGTTAAAGTATACTTTAACAAAATGTAGTCTATATATAAAGTATACTTTTAGGTATTTTTTCTTATTTTCTTCTTGTATTCCAAATTTTATAGCATAAAAAAATATGATATAATATGTAAAGAAGATTATAAATAGGGAGTAATAGATGATAGAAAAGGAGTCTGATTTCTTTCAGTATATGAAGACGAATGGCCCAAATGGAAATGGGAGTAAGAGAAATTATATTTCTTGGCTTCGCTATATTAATGATAATATTGAATCACTTAATGAGTCTATTTCAAAAGAAATAATAAGTTCTATTATCATAAGACTAAACGAAACCCAAAAAGGTAGAGGTGAATATAATTCAGATTCGGCAATATCTAATTTCAAGTCGGCATTAAATAAATATTTAGCTTATTCAAAACAGATTTCAATCTATTCAAATGAGACTAATGATGTTTTTTCTATATTAAATAATAATATTAATGTTTCACAAAAACGAGAAATTGATATACGGTTAGGTCAAGGAAAATACAGAAAAAATTTAATAAAAATTTGGGGTATGTGTGCTGTTACAAAATACTCTAAAATAGATTTGTTAGTAGCATCACACATAAAGCCTTGGAATGTATCTACTAAACAAGAAAAAATCGACCCTTACAATGGATTGTTATTACAGCCAAATATTGATAAATTATTTGATTTAGGATATATAACATTTACTAATAGTGGAAATATCATTATTTCAAAATTATTAACAGTTTTTGATTTAGAATATTTGAAAATTAGTAAAAATATGAAGTTGTTTCAAGTATTTAAAAATAACTTACCATATTTAGAGTATCATCAACATAGTGTATTTATAAAATAATCTATCTCCTTTTGTTTTTTGAATTTAGAATTATATATTATAGGTGACTCTAAGATACTATTCCTAAAACATTAAATTATAATCACGGTTAAGCAATATCCCCCACCAACAGATCATCCCCCAAGAGATACCCAGTATACTGATTCTCTTTGACCCCATTAAGCGTAAACATTACAACATTAGTCATAAATTTATAGTTGGTTTGCTCATTAAAAACGGTGATTTTATTTTCCAATTCAGAGGCGTATTTTTTATTAATAACAAATGGCTTGTTGGTAAATTTGCACTCAATGATGTTGGCGACACCATCCGCTCTAATAAGTAGCAAATCTATCTGAACTCCCTGTTCATCGGCATTTTTTGGAATATATCGCCAGTAGTGAGAAGTGGTAAATACTGCTCCTATTCCTAATGCCTCTTTTAGCTCCAAGATATGGTTGTGGGCGATATTTTCAAAGGCGTATCCTGACCAGATTTTATATTTTTGAGATTGGTAGATGCTCAAAAAGTAGTTTCTGTTTTGCATTAGTTCGACTATTGAGGTTTTTTCTACCCATTTAGTAAAAAAGAAGACAAAAGGGTCTTTGACACGATAGAGTGTATCTTTTTTCTTTTGACCATATTTAAAATGTTTGATAATGAATCCTGATGCTTCCAACTCCTCTAACGCACCATGAAGTTGTGAGCTTGATGAGAGTTTTTTGGATTTTTTTAGTTCGGAAAAGCTCATGCCACTCCACTTTTTGACTAGGGTTTTTATAATCAGCTCATGTATGTGATGATTTTTAAAGAGGCTTCTAAAGAGTCTAGCGTATTCGGTACGCAAGAGAGCATTTTGAGAGAAAAAAAGGAGTTGAATATTTTGAATAAAACTCTTTTTGCTATCTATCAACCCCAAATAGTGAGCCACACCACCAAACACTATATAGTACTCACTCAACTCTCTAGTGGAGATATTTCTAAATCCATGTGCCAATAGAAACGCTTTGGTCTCTTTGATGGTAAAACTCTGTAGATGAATAGATGCTGTTATTCGATTGGCAAGTGAACCTCTATCATCTATAATATGCTCAATAATCCATGAAGTTGCACTACCACAAACCACCAACATAATATCGTCTCGTTTTGAAGCAAAATCATTCCAAAAAAGCGATAACGCACTCTTGAAACCATTACCTTTCATACTGGCTAACCAAGGAAGTTCATCTATAAAGATACCAAGCTTACACCCTTTTTTAGGTTTGACATCCATCAAAGCATTACGCAGAGCTATAAAAGCCTCACTCCATGTGCTAATAGCTACTTCATCAGATCGTTTTCCAAATGCCATACCAAACTTATCCGCAAAATTGGCTAGATGAGCCTCTTGTGTAGCGTGATATGCTCCTGTTAGAGAGAATAGAAAACACTCCTTTTGGGCAAAAAAATTATTGATTAATTCAGTTTTGCCTACTCTTCGCCGACCATATACAGCTACAAATGTCGATGAGGTTTTTTTGTATTGGCTCTCTAGGATTGCTAGTTCCTCTTTTCTTGCGACAAAAGACATGGCTTCTCCTCTTTTTTCTTTATTATACTCTTTTTTAGGAAAAAAGTATTTTTTATTCATAGATTTTTCTTTAAAAGTTATATTTTTAGGAAAAATCTATAATTTGATAATTCTATAGTATATTGATGAAGCCTTAAGGATAGTTATGTATTATTGAGAATAATTAGATTTGGTTATATCTAATTATAAAATAAAAATATTTAAAGGAAAATATTATGAAAAATTCTCAATTTAAACTAATAGTCATTATGTCTTTAATGGTTAGTTGTAGTAGCTTGTTTGCATCCAATATAGTTGGTATTGCAATTGATGGTACAAATAATAGTGTATATACATTCTATGATGATCTTACGGTAACGGGTGGATCTACGAGCAAATTGAGCTCAAAAAGAAAAGCATATAAATATAAACTGCCAAGAAACAAAAAACCTTCTGATATTGTTGGAATAGGTATAGATGGTAGTAATAATTATGTCTTTGCTTGGTATAAAGATGGAACAGTAAGTGCAGGAACAACTAAAAATTTGACCTCAAAGAGAAAACCCTATAAGTATGTACTTCCAAAGGGAAAGAAGCCAACTGATATAATCGGGATCGGTATAGATGGTACAAACAATCTCGTAGTTGCAGTTTATCGTGATGGCACAGTCAGTGCAGGAACTACTAAAGATTTAGGCAAAAAACGATCCTTAGCCAAATATAAATTACCAAAAGGAAAAACCCCTAGTGATATTATTGGGATAGGGATTGATGGGTTTATTGTAGGAAAAGGTAAGGAGAAAGATAATCTAGTCTCTCTTTTTGAAGATATTGGTAACTCAAATTATGCATCAGCAATCAAAAATATCTATAAAAGCAGAGGAAGCCTCTGTTTTGCTTGGTATAGAGATGGAGAGGTTAGTGCAGGTAGCTCTAAAAACTTCAATGAGGTTAGAGAGCCATATACATATGTTAAGTAATTTGGATATTATAAATACCCCTGCAACTTAATAAAAGCCCCATACAGAATCAACTCTCGATTTGTAGGGGGGCTACTTTTTAGTTTTAGCTCTACCTCTAATAGATGTTCAAATATCTTTAGTATAGTAGGAGTTTTTACTCTGAGTGCTAGGTTTGCTTTTTGTTCCTCTATCTGTTTGGGGAGTTTGTAGCCTAGGATCGCTTTGGAGTCTATGTGACCGTTTAGTTTCATAAATGCATTGAACAAAAAGATCTGATTGATAAAAAATTGGGTGGAACGCAAGATAGAGAACTCATCCTCTCCTAACTCCAAGAGTCTGCTTATCGTCTCAACTATCGGTTTTTTTTCAAAGAGTGCAATTAGTAGCTGTTCTGTGGCTAGAGGTGCAGTGGAGTAGACTAATCTATCTATATCTTTTGAGGTTACTTTGCCATCTAATATCGCTAGTTTGTTTAGCTCATTGGCACATAGTGTTAGATTGTTGTTTAGCAGTAGCATTAGATGTTGTAGTGCGTATTGATCTATATCTAGGTTTATATGTTGAGCTTTTCTCTGTAGTATGGCGATACTCTCTCTTATATTTGGCTCAAATAGTCTAATCCAGTTTGCTCCTTTTTTGGGGGAGAATGAGTTTTGTAGACTTTTGGCTTCTTTGGATATACCTTGATACTCAAATAGCAGGTAGTTGTCGCTATTTTTTTGGACAAGACTGATGAGAGTATCTAGCTCTTTTTTTGGGATTTTTTTGTCTCTTTTGATAATCAAGAGATTTACTCCACCAAAGAGTGAGCTTTGAGATAGATAGGCTTTTGCACTATTGAAGTTGTACTCATCAAAATATTGTGTAAGTAGAGACTCTTTTGCTTCTGTTATATTGATATAGTGTTGGATATATGAGCTTATAAGATAACTGTTTTCACCATAAAACAACATCGCTCTAGGTGGATTGGTACGGAGTAGGTTTTCAAAATCTCGTTGATACATATATAATTATAGCAAAGAAATGGTTATAATAGCGTAGAAATAAAAAACAATAGAAATAACTAAAAATAAATTTAAGCTTAAATAAAGCTTATATTATAATATATGAGCTATAATTTATTTTAAAATTATTAATAGGGGTGTAAATATGAAAAAATTATGGGAATACAAGCAGTTGGAGTTGATCACTTGGTTCGTTTTTGCAGTTTTAGTCTGTACTTCGATTTTGATACTCTATAGCTCTTATAGTGACTATAATGCAATTATGAGTTCATCTACTCATATAGAGAAGGCGTTTGAATATAAAATTATAATGATGGTCTCATCTATTGTCCTTATTTTTTCTCTTTCAATTATGTATATAAAGAGAGATTACTTTTTCGCTAATAGTAACATAGATGATACTGAAGCATTGGAAGGATTACTTGAGGAGATAAAGCTATCTTCTGATAGTAGTAAGATTCATCAGTTTAAGTCTATGTTAAAAGATAGAGATCATACAGAGATATACTCTTTGATCGCCAATATGATTAATGATCTGCAAGAGAGTAAAAAATCAGCAGATGAAGCCAATCGAGTAAAGAGTCTTTTTTTGTCTAATATGTCACATGAGATTCGTACCCCACTCAATGGGGTGGTAGGCTTTACCAAACTTTTGCGATCAACCAAATTGGACGAAGAGCAGAAAGATTTTGTGGATACTATTCGTAAAAGCTCTGAAAATTTAATTGGTATCATAGATGATATACTTGATATATCAAAGATAGAGAGTGGTAAGGTTGAGATTGAAAAATCATATTTTAATATTATTGCTGAGTTTGAGAATGTGATTGAGTCCTATGCTTTTGAGGCTTCAAAGCGTAATATTGCTTTTGCGATATGGCTTGACCCTGAACTCTCCTCTCTGTTAGTTGAGAATGATTATGGAAAGATAAGACAGATATTGGTCAACTTGATTTCAAATGCTATTAAGTTCACACCTGATGGTGGCAAAATATATGTCTCTATTAAAAAGTTGGATTCTAATGGAGATAATATAAAAGTTGCATTTACAGTCAAGGATACAGGTATAGGTATTAGTCAAGAGCAAAAAGAGAGAGTTTTTGATGCCTTTACTCAGGTAGATGATAGCAGTATAAGAAAGTATGGTGGTACAGGATTGGGATTGACTATCTCTACAGGTTTGGTAAAACTACTTGGAGGATCGTTGGAGTTGGAGAGTGAGATAGATGCAGGAAGTAGTGTATCTTTTGTTTTGGATATGCCTTATCGAGCTATCACCAAAGAGTATAACTACTCTCCTATGAAGATAGCACTCTATGCTCCTGATAGTGTACAAGTTAAAGATTCAAATAAGTATCTAGAGCGTTATTTGAGATCGTTTAAAGATATATCTATAGAGAGGTTTGATACTTTTGTTGAGTGTCAAGATGCTCCACCAAACTCTTTTGATGCTCTATATATTCACTATGATGAGATAGAGAAGAGTGAACTGAAACGAATAGTTGCACGACACACATCCGATACTCAATTGATCTTGGTGACAAAATTAAAAAATAGAGATGAGATTTTGGATATTGCACCTATATTTTCACAGGTGATCTATGAGTCTATCTCTTTCTCTAAGATAGAGAACTCTATAGAACAGCTCTCTCTAAATAAAAAAGAGTCTGTAGAGACCAAAATAGCGATGTTTATGGGTCTCAAAGCTCTGGTTATAGAGGATAATTTTGTAAATCTAAAGATGATTATGCGTACATTGGAGAACTTAGGTGTTCACTCTGACTCTGCTGAAGATGGAAAAATTGGGGTAGAGATGTATAAAAAGAACAAATATGATGTTGTTTTCATGGATATACAGATGCCTGTAATGAATGGTGTAGATGCAACAAAAGCGATTATAAAGTATGAAAAAGATAATGGTCTAGAGCATACTCCTATTATCGCTGTGACAACCAATACATTAAAAGGTGATCGAGAACGATATTTGGCTGTTGGTATGGATGAGTATATTGCTAAGCCAATTGATCTAAATAAGTTTATTACTGCATTAACGCAGTTTTACTCTACAGTACATGTAAGTAGAAAAAGTGTAAAAAAAGATATTTTACTATATAAACAGACTCCTACAGAGTCTAAAATACTTGGTAGTATCTTGAACAAGCTTAACTATAGTGTAAATATAGCAAAAAGTATAGATGAGTTCAAAGATATGATGGACAGTAGTAGTTACAGATCTCTACTATTGGATAGAATCTCTAGTAATGATCTGCACCAAGAGGTTACAAAAAAGATTAGAGAAAAGCATATCCCGACACTTCTTCTGATTGATGATGGTGTGGACTTGACTCCTCATGATATTGAGACCTATGCACATGTGTTAGATAGAGACTCTGATTTTTCTTTGATTAAAGATAGAGTGGATTCGATGTGTTACGCTTTACAATAGATAGATTTTTGTGCGTCTTATGTTGAAATATCTTCTACTCCTATCTACTGTTATTATCGCTTCACCGATGGATGATTATCATCTATCAGAAGCATATAAGAGCTATGAATCCAAGGAGTATAATCGTACTAAGAGTCATCTACTACTCATCAAGACTCCCTCTCTTGAGAGTCAAATTACCCTAGCGGATACTTACTACAAAGAGGGAAAATTTCAAAAAGCTATCGATATTTATCAATCCATCTTCTCTACATCCTCTAATATAAAACAGCAACTTTACTATAATATGGCAAATGCTTATGCTAAACTAGGAGAGTATGATAGTGCAAAAGAGTATTATGCCAAGACACTACAGCTAGGCGAAGATAAGGATGCTGAGTATAATCTAAAAATTGTTGCTCTTTTGGCAGAAAAAAAAGAGCAAGAGTTAGGTATGGCTCATCCAAAATCTCAAAACTCTGCTTCATCCAAGAGTGATAACCAAAATAGTAAGGAGAGTAAAAATGACAAGAGTCAATCTGCTAGTGGAAGCTCAGGCAATGGTAAAAATAGAAAAGCAAAAAAGAGAGAGGAGGGGAGAGTATTGAGTCAAAAAAAAGAGGAACAGCATCCATTTAGCTCTAAAGTCTATGAGCTTATAAATGAGGGGTATATCTATGAAAAACAGCCTTGGTAAGCTCTTTACGATTTTTTTTATAATATTGCAATCTTTGTGTGCTGAAGATTTTGAGTACACTTTTGATATAGATAACAAAACTCCCTATGTCAAAGAGGGGATAGTGCTAACTCTCGAACTAAATCAGACAAATCCTGATGTAGTGTTACTTTTTAACTTTGATCTAAAAAAGAGTGATGAGTACACTTTTAGGAGAGTAGATATAGAGGAGAGTGATATTCATCATGACCTTAGAGTCAAATATAGCTATCTTATCTATCCATTAAAGAGTGGAAATATCAATATAAAGTTTCATCTACTCAAAAAGGTAACTTCCGATGATAGTGTTGCCTATAGCTTCTCAGGAGATCGAGATAATGTCAAAGGGCTGGTGACAACAGATACTCCTATCTCTTTGCCATCCCTTCATCTATCTGTTAAATCGTTACCAAAAGAAACACTCTTTGTCGGAGATTTCAAAATAAGCCATAATCTCAAAAAGAGGAGTGCTAAAGCGTATGAACCATTGCCTTTATCTGTGACTATTGAGGGAGATGGGTATCCTCCTCTATTAGAGAGACTCCTTTCCAAAGATATGAGGTTTACTCAATTTATAGAGAGACCAATGATAGAGACAAAAGATACTATCAATGGCACAGTAAACAAGATAGTCTACTCTATGGCACTCTCTAGTAGTAAAAGCTTTACATTGGATGCTATAGAGTTTCCTGCATTTAATCCAAAAATAGAGAAGAGCTATATACTTAAAATACCTGCTCAGCATTTTGAGATAGAGGAGATAGCCAAAGAGACTCTAGTTGATGAGGTTAATTCTCCTGCTCCAATAGAGTATGATTGGGGTTGGTTGTGGAGTCTTTTGAGTTATATAACGGTTTTTATTGCAGGATATATCTCCTCTACTGCTTGGAGCATGAGAACTAAAAAGGATAAGAAAAAAGCAAATCCTTTAGATCAAAAGATTGCAAACTGTCGTGATCCAAAGACTCTTCTCCAACTTCTATTAGCTACTGATCCTCAGCGTTTTGCTATAGATATAGAGAAGCTAGAAAGTTCTATATATGGAGATAAAAAAATATCTTTTGAGAAGATAAAAAGAGAGTTGGATTATTAGAAGATTTTGGATTGATAATAGGCTATATCTCTTTATATATTTATCATCAAAAAAGGAAAATTTATGAAAAAGATAACCATAATTGGAGCAGGATTGGGTGGCTTGACGGCTGGTGCATTGTTGGCAAAAGAGGGTCATAGTGTTACACTGTTGGAGCAACATAATATTGTAGGTGGGTGTGCTACGACCTTTAATCGAAAGGGTGGATTTGTCTGTGAAGTTGGGCTTCACGAGATGGATGGGGTCTATAGTAATCCTCTGATAGCTGAGATATTTAAAAAACTTGAAGTCTATGAGAATATAGAGTTTGTTAAACCCAATGAGTTTTTTAAAATAACTACTAAAAATGGTGTTTTTAAAATGCCTGATGGTGTAGAGAGTGCCAAAGAGGCTCTGATAGCACGATTTCCAAAAGAGCAAAAAGGGATAGAGGGCTATTTTAAACTGATACAAAGATTGGGTGAACATCTAAATAGACTACAGAATCTCTCTTGGTATCACTATCTACTATTTCCTTTTATATTTTGGGAGGTGATCTTATATAGATCAAAAAGTGTGACTGAGGTGCTAGATAAACTAATAGAAGATAGAGAGTTAAAGCTTATACTTAATGCAAATGTTCAATACTATAATGACTCTCCAGATACTCTTAGCTTTTTGCTTCACTCTGTTGCTCAATACTCATACTATAAAGGTGGTGGATATTTTATCAAGGGTGGTAGTGGAAGATTGAGTGACTATCTGGCAAAAGTGATCAAAAATAGTGGTGGAGAGGTTATAACCAATGCCAATGTAGTCGCTTGTAGAGAGCATGAGGTTGATTATATCCATAGAGGAGAGACCAAAAATATAGAGAGTGATATAGTGATCTCTAATCTCTCTCCCAAACAGACCTATAGCCTCTATAATGTAAGATATAGTGAGACCAAAACAGTAGGTAATGCTCTATTGAGTATCTATCTGGGATTTAGTCAAAATATCAAGGAGGTTTACGGCGAAGGTACATACTCCAATTTTATCTATGATGATATAGACTCTACGAGGGGATTTAATGATATGATGCAAAAAGATATTTTGGAGAGAGGTTTTGCTTTTATGGACTACTCTCAGATCGATTCAGGTTTGACCAAGAGTGACAGCAAATCTTTTGGGACTATCTGTATGATTGACCATATTGAGGATTGGGCTGATTTGGATGATGAACTCTATGGTCAAAAGAAAAATGAGCTTTTAGCCTCAACAGTAAAAAAACTAGAGAAGTATTATCCCAATATCTCTAACTTGATAGAGTATGCAGAGGTAGGAACAGCCAAAACAGTCAAAAGATATATAAAGACAGAGAGTGGCACAGCATATGGGTTCAAACCGACACCAAAAGAGTTTTTTAGAGTTCCTAAAACCAAATCAGATAGAGTTAATGACCTATATTTTGTAGGACAGTGGGTTATAGCTGGTGGATTTAGTCCCTCTATTATTAGTGGTCATATCTGTGCTAAGTATCTTTAAAATTATGCTAAAATACTCTAATGAACCAGAAAATAGAAAATTTAAAAAACGAACTACATAAAGCTATCATAGGTCAAGATGAGATGATAGAGGGGCTGATAATTGGTCTGCTTTGTGATGGTCATATCTTGGTCGAGGGTGTTCCTGGATTGGCTAAGACCACGACTATCAAGGCACTCTCTCATGCAGTCAATTTGGACTCCAAACGGATACAGTTTACCCCTGATCTACTCCCCTCTGATATTATAGGGGCTCAGATATATAATCCTCAAGATCACAGTTTTAGTATCAAAAAAGGCCCACTTTTTACTCATCTTCTCTTGGCTGATGAGATCAATAGGGCTCCTGCAAAAGTACAATCAGCTCTACTAGAGGTGATGCAGGAGAGACAGATAACCATCGCAGATGAGAGCTTTGAGTTGGATAGACCATTTTTGGTAATGGCGACACAAAACCCTATAGAGCAAGAGGGGGTTTATGCTCTACCTGAGGCACAACTTGATAGATTTATGATGAAGATCGTAGTCGGACATAATAGCGAAGATGAAGAGCTAGAGATTATGAAAAAAGCTAGTCTCAAGAGTTTTGGGACAGTGGAGCAGATCTTTACTATGGAGGAGCTATTTAAGCTTCAAGATGAGATGCAAAAGATACATGTGGATGAGGAGTTGGAGAGATATATGGTTCAACTGGTCTCTGCTACTCGAAAACCTCACAAAGATATTATGTTTGGGGTTAGCCCTAGAGCCTCTATAGACCTACACAAAGCTTCAAAAGCCAAAGCCTTTTTGAGAGGTAATGATTTTGTAACACCTGCGGATATAGGGTTTGTCCTTCATGCTGTTTTACGTCATCGTATTGTACTCTCTTATGAAGCGAGAGCAAAAGGGGTTAGTGCAGATGATATTATCTCGACTATCATAGAGACTGTTGCTATCCCATGAATCATGATCTAAAAGTTCTTCAACTTAGAGCCAAAAGAGAGGTTTATACTCTGCTAAGTGGAAATAACCTCTCAAAGCTACATGGAGAGGGGTATGATTTTTCAGAGTTGAGT
>Ga0256827_10002758_pt1 | contig 11240 bp, 8 predicted proteins | sample CV84metaG_FD_185977 | JGI IMG/M metagenome (GOLD analysis project Ga0256827, IMG submission 185977) | Hydrothermal vent microbial communities from East Pacific Rise, Pacific Ocean - CV84 | ecosystem: Environmental > Aquatic > Marine > Hydrothermal vents | place: Pacific Ocean: East Pacific Rise... | reverse complement strand
CTAATGCCAAGTTAGACGAAGCTTCAATAGCATAAAAAGAGAATGACTCCATCACTTCATCAATGGTATGGAAGTGTTCAGCACTCCCCCACTCAATACTTGCTTCAGCAAGCATTTGTGCCTCACCCATTACACCTAATCCAATAGCACGTGTCTTCTCATTGGTACGTTTTACTTTGGCTAATGGGTAGAAGTTTAAGTCAATCACATTGTCTAACATACGAATAGCAGTCGGAACAACCCGTGCTAAATCCTCTTGTGTATGCACCTTAGAGAGGTTGACTGAGGCGAGGTTACACACGGCTGTATCACCATCTGTTCTCTCTTTATCAACCATCCAAATCTGTTTACCATTGAGACTATCTAAAGCTGTAATCTTCTTAGCTGGCTTGACACTTCCATTGTCAACTGTAACCATACTATTCTCTTCATATGTAGCGATACTACCATCTGTAAAGGTTAATCGAATCTTATAGGTATCAGGTGAGGTATTTTGAAAAATCTCTGTACAGAGGTTAGTACTACGAATCACCCCTGTATGTTTATTCGGATTGGCACGGTTTGCTGTATCTTTAAAGGTTAAAAAAGGATTCCCCGTCTCAAAATAGGAGCGTAAAATCTCTTTCCACAACCCTTTTGCAGAGATAACCTCTTTGGTAATCCCCTCCTCTTTCTCTAGTGCTAAGTAACGCTCTTCAAATGCTTTACCATAGAGGGAAGTTAACTCATTCACCTCATAAGGGTCAAAGAGTGTCCACATCTCATCAGCTTCTACACGCTCCATAAAGAGGTCATTTAACCATAAAGCAGGAAAGAGGTCATGCGCACGACGACGCTCTTCACCAGAGTTTTTCTTCAAATCTAAAAAGTCACGAATATCCACGTGCCAAGGCTCTATATAGACAGCAATTGCACCCTTACGAGTTCCTAGTTGGTCTACGGCAATGGCTACATCATTGGCAATTTTCAAGAAAGGCACAATCCCACCAGCTGCGTGTTTATGTCCATCAATATAAGAACCCATACCACGTACGAGTGACCAGTCCCAACCAATACCACCACCAAATTTAGACAGAAGTGCCATCTCTTTATAACCATCAAAGATACCCTCAATATTATCAGGGGTTGAACCAATATAACACGAGCTAAGTTGATGTCTTGGTGTTCTAGCATTAGAGAGTGTTGGTGTTGCTGCCATCACTTCAAATTTTGACAAGATGTCATAAAACTTCTTTGCCCATGTTTGACAATCAAACTCATTTTGTGCCAAGAACATTGCAACACCCATAAAGAGTTGTTGTGGTAACTCTATGGGTTTTCCGTGTGCATCTTTTAAGAGATAACGGTCATAAAGGGTACGAAGCCCTAAATAGGTAAACTGTAAATCTCTCTCAGGCTTTAAGTAGTCATTGAGGTCATCTAAGTCATATTTATCTTTTAATCCTAAGACAATTCTTCCCTCTGCCTCACCTCTTTCAAAGTACTCTTTGAGATGGTTATACCCTGTAAAACCTGTTGCTTTATGATAGATATCATATAAAAAGAGCCGTGCAGCAACAAATGTCCAATTGGGTCTATCGATATCAATCTTATCCACAGCTGTTTTGATTAAAGTGGTTTGAATCTCTTCAGAGTTAATCATATCACGAAACTGGAGTTTGGCATCTACCTCTAATTCGCTTTGGCTTACACCCTCAAGCCCCTCTACTGCAGCAGAGGTATATTTCTGAATTTTTGAAACATCTAATGTCTCCACTCTACCATTTCGTTTTACTACTCTAATCATATATTCTCCTGATAGTCACAACTTGATTTTCTTGATGGAAAGAAACGTTATTTTCCAGCTTGACAAGATGATAAGCATGGACATTTAATAAGATAAAATTTTAAGTGATTTTACTCAAATTTTGCTTGTTTTTTTTTGAATTTACACCACTTTCAAAAGGATTCTAAAGAGAAAGAAAAAGATAGAGAAAATGGTGAAAATAGAAGGAATAAAGCCATCAAAAAAGAAGCTTTCTGATGGCTCTTCTTAGAAGCTATCCAAAGACTCTTGAGAAGATTTTATCGACATTTTTCGTATAGTAATCAAAATTGAAACACTCACGAATCTGCTCTTCTGAGAGAGACTCTCTTAACTCCTCATCACCAAGAAGATATTGTAAGTAGAGTGATTCACCCTTCTCATTGGTTGTTGGCTTACCTTGTTGAATCTCTTCCCAGACTCTCATGGCATTACGCTGAACAATTCTATACGCATCTTCACGGCTCACACCAGCTAAAGGTAACTCAAGCAGTACACGTTGAGAGAAGACAAGTCCACCTGTAAGGTTTAAGTTTTTCATCATATTTTCAGGCATCACTGTTAAGTTTGCAATCACACTATTCATTCTGTGTAACATAAAGTCTGAGGTAATAAACGCATCAGGTAACCAAAAACGCTCATTTGATGAGTGAGAGATATCTCTCTCATGCCAAAGAGCTACATTCTCCATAGCAGGAGCTGCGTAAGCTCTAATGGTACGAGCAAGTCCTGTAATATTCTCTGTAAGAATAGGATTTCTCTTATGAGGCATTGCTGAGCTTCCCTTTTGACCTTTCGCAAAATACTCCTCTGCTTCATACACTTCTGTTCTTTGAAGGTGTCTTACTTGCACAGCAAATTTTTCAATACTTGATGCCATTAAAGCCAAAGCACTCGCTAATCTTGCATAACGGTCACGGTGAACCACTTGGTTTGAACATGGCTCAGGCTTGAGTCCAAGCTCCTCCATTGCATACTCTTCTAATTCAAGTGGAGCGTGAGCAAAGTTACCCATTGCACCAGAGATTTGTCCTACGGCAATCACTTCCATTGTCTGCTCTAGATTGGTTAAGTGACGTGCCATCTCATCATACCAAACAGCTAAGGTTAAACCAAAGGTAATAGGCTCTCCATGAATACCATGACTTCGTCCTACCATTAAAGTCATCTTATGCTCTAATGCTCTTTTTTTAATAGACTCCATTAACATCTTGACATCTTCAATGATAATCTCCAATGAAGCTTTCATCTGAAGTGCCACACCAGTATCTACTGCATCTGAACTGGTCATTCCATAGTGAAACCATCGTGACTCTTCTCCAAGACTCTCACTCACACTGGTGTTAAAAGCAATAAGGTCGTGCTTTGTCACTGCTTCAATCTCTTCAATTCTCTCCACAGAAAATGTTGCATTTTCAACAATTTTTCGACAATCTTCATCAGGAATCAATCCCAATCTGTTCCACGCCTTTACAGCAGCTTTTTCAACTTCAAGCCATGCAGCATAACGTGCCTGCTGTGTCCAGTGTTGCTTCATCTCTTCTCTAGCATATCTTTCTACCATGGTCTATCCTATTGTGTGTATAATTTATGCTAGAATTCTATCCTAAAAGCTGTTATAAAGAGGTGAGTACCCTATGCCATTTGTCAAAGAGACGTTTTATGTAGAAGAAGAGATTGTTGCATTTTTATATGTGATGCGTACATTAGACTATACCCAAGGTGAAGCACAACGCCATATTGCAAAGGGGCGTCTTCTTATAGAGGGTAAGTCAATGAAACAGACAGGTGCAAAGATTGAAGGAGAGATTGAAATGGTCTTTTTCCGTCCCAAAGGCAAAGGGGTCAAGCCTCTCTTTCAAACAGAAGACTTTATGGTTTTTGAGAAACCCTCTGGGGTTTTAGTCCATCCAAACACCATGTCTACTCCCTACTCTATGCTTGATGAAGTACGACTACAAGCTGGAGATAAAGCCAATGCTACGCATCGTATCGATATGGAGACCTCAGGATTGCTTCTTGCATCAAAACATAAAAAAGCTGAACATCATTTAAAACAAGCATTTGAAAAAAGAACCATTCAAAAGAGTTATTTAGCGTGGGTCGATGGAGAAGTAAAAGAGCCTTTTAGTGTCAGTGAACCTATTAAAGTTAACCAAGAAGGGTATGAGAAGACCAAACATAAAGTCCTCATTCATCCAGAAGGAAAAGAGGCACATACAGACTTTATTCCTTTAGAGTATGACGCCTCTTTAGATGCCTCTTTAGTAGCGTGCTACCCTCACACAGGACGGCTTCATCAGATTCGCCTGCATCTGTTTCACGTGAAACACCCTATCTTAGGAGACCCTCTTTATGGTGCAAACTATGAAGCGAGTGACCGTTATTTAGATATGATTCAAACGCCTCAAGAGCGTCTTATCTACCATGGTGCTCCTCGTTTAATGCTTCACGCACATACCCTACAATTTCACTATAAAAATCCCTACTTTATAGAGAGTAAAGAGGATTTTATTTCTCAAAAGCGTCTTATCTACCCTAAAACCTTACGAAAATTTAACCAAGAGGGGTAGACTAATCCTCATCCTCTTGACGGTTGGCATCATAGACAAACCAACCACCACCAATACCAACAACTAAGACAATAAAAATAACCAATGCAATTTCAATACTAGGCATCACTGCCTCCTTTAGACTCTTGTTCTCGTAACTGTCCACAAGCAGCTGAAATATCTAGCCCTTTAGACTCACGGATAGTACAGTGTAGTCCTCTTTGGGTTAGATAAGCCTGAAACGTTTGCATATCTTTCTCCGTAGGACGTTTAAACTCTGTACCACCATAAGGGTTAAAGTAGATTAAATTGACTTTTGCTTTAATACCATCTAATAAGACTAAAAGCTTCTTTGCAGCATCAAGACTATCATTGACATCTTTAATGACTAAATACTCAAACATGACCCGTTTTCGTGCATTAATAGGAAATGCTTTGACGGCATCAATAATAGAAGCAATATTATAGGCTTTATTAATAGGCATCAATTTTTGGCGTAACGCATCATCTACTGCATGTAAAGAGATAGCCAAATTAACACCCAAGTCTGCTTTTCCTAACTTTGCAATTTTACTACTGAGTCCTGAAGTAGAGATAGTTTGACGATGGGTTGCAATGGCCATACCCTCTTCATCAGCAAAAATTTTAACCGATTTTATCACCTCTTCTAAGTTATCTAGAGGCTCACCCATACCCATATAGACAAGATTGACCCTACGATTGGCTGCAATATTGTTATCTTTTTTAATCAGACGTACCTGCTCTACAATCTCACCAGCAGTTAAGTTTCGCATAAATCCACCCTTTGCTGTTAAACAAAAAGCACACCCTACTTTACACCCTACTTGTGAAGAGATACAAACTGTATAACGCTCCTGATGTTTCACACTTCCATCTTCATGGTAGACTTTATCTCTCATCTTTAACAGTACTGTCTCTACGGTATGTCCATCATGTAACGCATAGAGGTATTTACGACTACCATCTTGAGAGTTTTGTACAGTAAGCTGTTTTAACGGTGAGATGGTATAACGCTCCTCTAACTCCTCTTGCATCGCTTTAGGAATATTTTTCATTTCAGAAAATGATGTGGCATACTTATGGTATAACCAGTGGTAAATCTGCTTTGCACGAAAACGGGGTGTAATGGCTTGCGATAATGCCTCTTTGGTTAAATCTTGAATGATTATTTTATTCATCTATCTACTCTCTTTCATATACGTGGTTAATCGAGCCATCGCCTCTTTATGATTGTCTAAAAAATCTTGATGTGCTCTTGCATTACAATAGTTGGTCACAATAAACAGACCTGCTACGGGTATATTAAATCTCTGTGCCACTTTTAAAACAGCAAAAAACTCCATATTCTCTATATGAATATTTTTCGCTAAATAAGCTTGTGCTAAACGCTCATCTGTCGTAATATAGTTTGAAGAGTTTACAATCGTTTCACGTGAAACGTCTTCTGCACTACTAACCATATTATCCAAGGGTGTATAGGCATTGGCATTAAAAAAACCATTCTCAATATTCACTGCTGTCTTAGACTCAATCACATCAAAAATCTTCTTCTCTCCATAACTCCCTGCTGTTCCAACAAAGAAGAGAAAAGGGGGTCTCTTCTCTAGACAATATTGGGTAAGACGAATACTTACATCGACTAAACCAATACCAACAGGGGTCGCAAAAGAGAACTGTTCACTCTCTCCAGCACAGATAAACATTTATATTCTCACTGGGATATTGTGTGCTTTTAAATAGTGCTTAAGCTCCATAATATCAATCTCTTTAAAGTGAAAAATGGAAGCTGCTAAGGCTGCATCGGCGTGACCTTGTGTAAATGCCTCTTCTATATGTTTCATTGTTCCTGCTCCACCACTAGCAATAATAGGAATATTCACCCGTTGTGCAATGGCACGGTTTAGACGATTATCAAATCCAGCTTTGGTACCATCTGCATCCATAGAGGTAATGAGAAGTTCACCAGCTCCTCTATTGTACGCCTCTTTTGCCCACTCAAGTGCATCAATACCTGTGTCATTACGTCCACCATGAGTAAAGATATGCCAACAATCAGGAGAAACCTCTTTTGCGTCAATGGCAACAACAATACATTGAGAACCAAATCGTTTTGCTCCCTCTTCAATAAAAGAGGGGTTTTTGATGGCTGCAGAGTTCATACTCACTTTATCACACCCAACATTTAAAAGGTTATAGATATCACTAAGGGTACGAATCCCCCCTCCCACAGTTAAAGGAATAAATACCTCTTGTGCAACTCTCTTCACCACATCAACAATCGTATCACGCCCCTCATGGCTTGCACCAATATCTAAAAAAGTAATCTCATCAGCACCCTCTTCATTGTAACGACGTGCTACTTCTACGGGATCACCTGCATCACGTAAGCCAACAAAATTGACACCTTTTACCACACGTCCATCATTTACATCTAGACAGGGAATAATTCTCTTTGCAAAATAATCCATAGATAATCCAATTTTTTTTATTTTATGGTAGAATTATACAAAATTTATCCCAAAGTTTGGGGTTAAGGTATGGTGTGAGATGATTATTGACAACTTAGCCGAATTTGCATCGAAAAAATTTGGTCAAAACTTTTTAAAAAACCAGCACTACCTTCATAAAATCATCGAAGCGATGCCCAAAGACGACCTTCCTGTCGCCGAAATTGGGCCTGGCTTAGGTGATTTAACCAAAGAACTTTTAAAAGTTCGAAATGTCACAGCATTTGAGGTTGATAAAAGATTATGTGAGCATCTTTCAACGGAGTTTCAAGAACCTATCCACACAGGAAAGTTTGAACTTCGTTGTGGTGATGTACTTGAGCGTTGGGAGTCAGGAAGCCTACTAGATGAACCTTATCATCTTATAGCAAACCTGCCCTATTATATTGCGACCAATATTATATTAAAAGCATTTAAAGATGAGCATTGCCAATCTATTTTGGTAATGGTTCAAAAAGAGGTAGCTGTAAAGTTTTCAGCAAAGGTAGGAGACAAAGCCTTCTCCTCTCTCTCTGTTCTTGCAGAGAGTGTAGGTAAGGCAACCCTCTGCTTCGATGTCGAAGCAGAGGCATTTGTTCCTCCTCCAAATGTTACTTCAGCCGTGCTTTTAATAGAAAAAAGAGTATCACAAGATGATGAGAAATTTGAACGTTTTTTAAAAATTGCTTTTGCACAACCACGTAAAAAGCTTTCAAAAAATCTCTCAACTGTTTTTTCAAAAGTTCGTATTCAACAACTCTTTAGCACATTAGAACTCGATTCTAATCTTCGACCTCATGAAGCTGGGACATCTATTTATCATCATATATATCATGAATTAAAGGATAAGCTAGATGGAACACAACAATCAAAACAACGAAAAGTCTCAAAATCAAGGGCAAAAAACACAACAAACAACCAGAGAGAGACGTCCTAACCCACATAGACAACCAAAAACACAAACAGAGGGTCACCAAAACAGACCAAATCCTAACCGTAAACCAAACCCTAATCGTAAACCTCAAGCAACCAAAGAGGTCAATGGTAATACACAAGATAAAGCCACTCCAAATGGGAATAAAAAGAGTCACAACAGTAAAAACAATCCCAAAAATAGTAAACAAAATACACAAAAAAGTCACAATAAAAACAATCATCCATCAAAGTCACACAATAAAAACAACCGTGGACGTCGTAAAAATGTAACCACAGTCAATGATACCATGCGTGCATCTATTGATGAGAATAACCGTATTCAAGAGGCAAGAATGAATCCATGGAAACAGGTCAATCTTGCAAGTAAAGGAAAAGTACGCTTTACACCTCTTGGAGGGTTAGGTGAGATTGGTGGAAACATTGCCGTCTTAGAGACAGATGATAGTGCTATTATTATTGATGTAGGAATGAGTTTCCCAGATGAGACTATGCATGGTGTTGATATTTTAGTACCAGACTTCTCTTATCTTCATGCTATTAAAAATAAAATTAAAGGGATTGTCATTACCCATGGTCACGAAGACCATATTGGTGCCATGCCTTACCTCTTTAAAGAGTTAAAATTCCCTATCTATGCTACACCATTGGCTTTAGCAATGATTGAGAATAAGTTTAATGAACATGGTCTTAAAGCAGATACCAAATATTTCCGTTTTATCAGTAAACGTAAACAGTATGATATTGGTGATTTTAAAGTAGAGTTTATGCATGTGACACACTCTATTATTGATGCGTGTTCTTTAGCTATTGAGACACCTGCTGGAACACTCATTCACACAGCTGACTTTAAAATTGACCATACACCTGTTGATGGATACACCACAGACTTACACCGTTTTGCCCATTATGGTGCAAAAGGTGTACTTTGTCTCTTCTCAGACTCAACCAATTCACACAATCCTGGCTTTACAAAAAGTGAAACAGTTGTTGGAAAAACCTTTGACAGTCTCTTTGAGTTAGCCAAAGGACGTGTGATTATGTCAACCTTCTCATCAAACGTTCACCGTATCTATCAAGCGATGGAACGTGGTGTAAAACATGGAAGAAAAATCTGTGTTATTGGACGCTCAATGGAGAGAAATGTTGAAACTACTCGTGCATTAGGTTATGTAGATATTCAAGATAAACACTTTATTGAAGTTCACGAAGTACCAAAATATGCAGACCACGAAATTCTGATTGTCACCACAGGTTCACAAGGTGAAACAATGGCAGCACTAAATCGTATGGCAACAGATGAGCATAGACACATTAAACTTAAACCAAGTGATACGGTGATTATCTCAGCATCAGCCATTCCTGGAAATGAGGGTTCTGTCTCAAAACTCATGAACCTTCTTGTTAAAGCTGGTGTAACCGTTCGCTATAAAGAGTTTTCAGACATTCACGTCTCTGGTCACGCTGCACAAGAGGAGCAAAAACTAATTCTTCGTCTTGTTCAACCAAAATTCTTCCTCCCTGTCCACGGAGAGTATAACCACATTGCAAAACATGCACAAACAGCAATTAGTTGTGGTGTAGATAAACGCAATATTCTCCTTATGAGCGATGGTGACCAAGTAGAAATCACCCCTAAATTCATCAAAAAAGTTAAAACCATTAAAACAGGTAAAACCTATATTGACAACCAAAACAATATGACGATTGAAGATGATGTTGTGCTTGATAGACAAAAACTTGCTGAAGATGGTATTATTACTATTGTTGCACAAATTGCACAAAGTAACCAAAAAATTGTGGGTAAACCTATTATCCATACACACGGAATTGTTGCAGATAAAGAGGATAAAAAGTTCGCAAAAGAGATTGAAGTCCTACTTGAAACACTGCTTCTAAATATGAAGCCCGAAGCACTCAAAGATCATAGACACGTTGAAAATGAGATAAGAGGAACCATTCGTAAACACGTTGTACGTACGAAAAAACGCTATCCACTGATTATTCCTACTGTCTTCATCGTATAAAGCTCCACAACAAGCAACCTAGGTTGCTTGTAGGCTTAGTGAGTCTGTGTTATAATCATACAACAAAATCCTAATATCATCACATAAAGAATACCTATGAACCCTATTTTAACCATTGCAAAAGAGACCTTTTATACTGAAGCAGATGCACTCAAAGAGGCTGGAGATAGACTCGATGAGACCTTTCTTCATGCCATTGAAACCATCTTAAAAACAGAAGGAAAACTCATTATTACAGGCGTTGGTAAATCTGGTTTAGTGGGTGCAAAGATGGCTGCAACCTTTGCAAGTACAGGAACATCAAGCTTTTTTCTTCACCCAACAGAAGCACTCCATGGTGATTTGGGAATGATTGGTAAAGAGGATTTAGTCTTAGCCATTAGCTCTAGTGGAGAGAGTGAAGAGTTAACCAAAATCCTTCCTCATATTAAACGCTTTGAGATTCCTCTTATTGGACTTAGTGCAAATCCTGACTCAACACTTGGAAGATATGCTGATGTTTTTCTTGATATCTCTGTAAAGAAAGAGGCGTGTCCACTTGGTGTTGCCCCTACAACATCTACCACACTGACCATGGCATTAGGAGATGCACTTGCCGTAGCACTTATGGAAAAAAGAGGGTTTCAAAAAGAGGATTTTGCCTCTTTTCACCCTGGTGGAGCATTGGGTAAAAAACTCTTTATTAAAATTAAAGACCTTATGCGTACCCAATCACTTCCTATTGCCCAAGAGGATATTCTTATTAAAGAGGCGATTGTGATTATGACTGAAGGAAAACTAGGGAGTCTACTCTTAGTCAATAAGTCCAAACAATTTACAGCACTCTTAACTGATGGTGACCTACGTCGTGCTTTAATGCAACCAGATTTCCATATGGAACAAGCTGTCTTAACCTATGCCACTCAAGCACCTAAAAGCTACCAAAATGATGAACTTCTCGCAAGTGAAGCTTTAGAAATTTTAGAAAAAAATCGTATTCAACTTTTACCCATTACAAACCAAGATGGAACCATTAAAGGAATACTACATATTCACGACCTGATTAATGCAGGTATTAAAAGTGAGAAACGGAAGACCCTATGAGACTCAATAAATATATTTCACATAACACCAAATACTCTAGACGCGAAGCAGATAGACTCATTGAAGCGGGAGAGGTAAGCATTAACAAGCAGACCATTCATCAATTCTCTTATGAAGTTACACCAGAAGACCATGTCTTTATTAAAGGAAAACGCATTAAACAAAAAGGTGAACATGATGTCACTGTCATTGTCTACAATAAACCCAAAGGGGTACTTGTTACTAAAAAAGATGATAGAGGACGTGCAACTATCTATCATAAACTCTCAGGTAAATTTAGACACTTTGTTCCTGTTGGAAGACTCGATTATGCCTCAGAAGGACTCCTTCTATT
>Ga0256827_10002756_pt1 | contig 11242 bp, 9 predicted proteins | sample CV84metaG_FD_185977 | JGI IMG/M metagenome (GOLD analysis project Ga0256827, IMG submission 185977) | Hydrothermal vent microbial communities from East Pacific Rise, Pacific Ocean - CV84 | ecosystem: Environmental > Aquatic > Marine > Hydrothermal vents | place: Pacific Ocean: East Pacific Rise... | reverse complement strand
CGATATCACTCCCGACCATAAAACGCTGCGGATAACGACTGACCAGATCGAGCCATTCCTGCCGTGGCGACTCCCCATCAAGCAGATAATAACGCACGAGTGTCCAAGACAACATAATGGAGAGATTAGGATAGTTCTCCAGTAACCGTTCGACTTGGATCTCTAACCCTTCAAGATGCTGGCGCCGTTCAATATTGGCAGCACAACCGGCGTGGGCCCAGATAAACGTCGTATCGGGGTGGGCTGCAACGGCCTGTTCCACTTCGCCAAGATAGATAAAATCTGCTTCCCGAGTGCTGGTGATATTACTGTGCAGCAGCACTGGCAAACATCGGGCAGCAGCCAGGTTATAAACTTCATCCAAAGCAGGATGATCAGCGCGAGCCGTCTCACCGTAAGTCAAGCGGGTGAGAGCATCATGTCGGGTTAGAATTTCTCCAATACCGCTCCACAACCCCGGATACATCTCCAGCATGAGACGGATATGGTTTACGGCATTGCGATCAGTCGGGTTAAATCCACAGATAAACGGATAGAGACGCTCCCGCTGCTCCGGTGGCAATGCCATAATGCGGCGAGCTACAATAATATCGGTAGCGCTATAATAATAAACGGGAGCATCATCAGACTCGTAGGCAAGCGGCCGCTGTGGTGCATCTTCCTGCCACATTTTCTGTAACGGCACTCCCATCACCCAGGCACCACGCACATCACTGGCATCCATCACGCTGAAAAGTTTCACCAGCGGATCACCACTCTGATTGAAATCGAGGATATGTACCTCCCCATCCACCAGCGATAGAGAAGCCGCACCGGCATAACCCGGGAGAAGGAGAATCAGCAGCAGCAAAAATATATTTTTCATTCCGGTCCCAACAGCAAACAAAACACGACCACCCTAGTAACTATCGTCCCGTTTGGCCTGATTTTCAAAGCGGGTAAACTCACCGCGGAAGGTCAGATGAACCGTCCCGATCGGACCGTTCCGCTGCTTGCCGATAATAATTTCAGCATCCTTATCGTGCCCTTTTTCACAGGTTCTCTCGCGGCTCTTACAATCTTCACAATAGACCGCTTCACGATAAACAAACATAATCACATCGGCATCCTGCTCAATTGCTCCCGATTCCCGCAAGTCAGCCATCATCGGACGTTTATCGGTCCGGCTTTCAAGGGAGCGATTCAACTGTGACAGAGCCACGACCGGCAGTGCCAACTCTTTCGCCAGAGCTTTGAGAGAGCGGGAGATCTCGGAAATCTCCTGTTGCCGGCTCTCAGGATTGCTCCCCCGCATCAACTGCAGATAATCGACAATAATCAACCCCAGCCCGTGTTCAGCTTTCAACCGACGGGCCTTGGAACGGAGCTCAAGAACCGAGATCGCCGGGGTATCATCGATAAAAATCTGCGTCTCATTTAACTGCCCGGCTGCCATGGTTAACTTCGGCCAGTCAGATTCCCCTAAATGTCCAGTCCGCAACCGCCCCGCATCAACCTTGGCCAAGGAACAGAGCATCCGTTGCACCAGCTGCTCTTTACTCATTTCGAGGGAGAAGATCACTGCCGGAACGGAATTATCGGCATGAGTTGTGGCATACTCAACCAGATTTAAAGCAAAAGCAGTTTTCCCCATCGACGGCCGACCGGCAACGATGACCAAATCACTCGGTTGCAAACCTGCCGTCATCTTATCCAGATCGTGATATCCGGTCGGCACCCCGGTGACCAGCTCCTTTCGCTCATAGAGAGCTTCAATCGATTTGAAAGTATCCTTAAGAATATCTTTGACCGGATAATAGGAGGGGCGCATCCGGTTTTCAGAGATTTCAAATATAGATTTTTCCGCCTGATCGAGAATCTCCTCCATATCCCCACCCTCATAACCATGCGTAGCAATGGTGGTTGATGCTTCGATCAGTTTTCTGGCAACCGATTTCTCTTTCACCAGTTTACAGTAGTAATTAATATTGGCCGCGGTCGGCACGTAATCGACCAGTGTTGCCAGATAGGTGCTGCCACCAACCGCCTCCAGTTCACCACGATCTTTGAGTACAGCGGTTAAAGTCACCAGATCGGCCGGTTCATTTTTATCTCCCAGGATAATCAGGGCATTAAAAATTTTCCGGTGACTTTCACGATAAAAGTCCTCGGTCCGCAGAAATTCCAGGGCCCGATTGAGAGCTTCATTTTCCAATAACACCCCACCGAGAACCGACATTTCAGCTTCCAGATTTTGTGGCGGCAACCGGTGAGTTTGTGTTTCCTGCATAGTTTTTCCAATCAGAAGAGATAGATATTTAACATAGCAGAGTTCCCCACAAACAAAAACCAAAAGACCATAAAGGGTAACTCATTAAGCAGAAGACCCCCAAAGAATGAGGGTCTTGATATTGATATTGCTTCAGGTTACTTAGGCATCGTCCGCTGCCTGCCAACCGGCCTTAATCGCTTTGAGATTAATTTCCTGCAAAGCCGGCTTCTTGAATGTTTCACACAGGAATGTCTCCAGATCAGCCAGTTCAAAGAAACCGGATTTGTTGGCAACAAAACCAAGAACCACCACGTTGGCCGCTTTCACACTCCCCGCTGTGGACGCCAGATCGGTAGCAGGCAAGGGGTACACCTCCCCTTTGAGATCGGCGGGAACCTGATCAATCAGTGAGCTGTTGTAAACGATTAATCCATCCTCCGGCACCATCGGGCCAAATTTTTCCAACGATGGACGATTCAGAGCAACCAGCACATTCGGTTTATCAACCACCGGGGTGCCGATGGGATTTTTACTCACCACCACCGAACTGTTGGCGACACCACCACGAACCTCCGGGCCGTAAGATGGAAGCCAGGTCACCTCCATATTGCGTTGCATCGACATCTGCGCCAGCATCATCCCGAGGGAGAGAACCCCTTGCCCACCAAATCCGGCAAATTTAAAGTGCATCTCATCGTGGGCCATAGTAAGCTGTTTGGTGTCGTTTGCCGGTGCTTCGACCAGTCCCAGTTGTTGGGCAACAGCTGGAAATTCAACCCGTTTACACGGCCGGTCAACTGCACCACGCTCTTCGGTCAGATCCTTGAAGACCCCAAACGGATACTGTTTACTGACCACCTCATCAATCCATTCACAAGCCTCCTTGGGCTCTTTCTTCCAATTGGTCGGACACTGTGAAAGAACCTCGATGAAAGCATAGCCTTTCTTGTCGCGCTGAATTTCCAGCCCCTTTTTGATCACCTTGGTCGCCTGGCGAATATTACGCGGATTGTTGACACCGACCCGGGCCACCAGAGTTGGTGCTTCCAACCCGGCCATCATCTCTGCCATCCGTAACGGAAAACCGTCATTTTTGACACTGCGACCGTAGGGCGCGGTAGACGCAACCTGACCAATCAAGGTAGTCGGGGCCATCTGGCCACCGGTCATTCCATAGATATTGTTATTGACGAAAAAGACGATCATGTTTTCGCCCCGGTTGGCGGCATGGATAGCATTGCTGGTACCAATCGCCGCCAGATCGCCATCCCCCTGGTAAGAGATGGTGACGGCATCAGGGTTGGCGCGACTGATGCCGGTCGCAACAGCTGAAGCACGACCATGTGCTGACGAAACTGCGGAACTTTCAAAATAGTAATAAATGAAAACACTGCAACCGACCGGGCCAACAAAGATCGCCTGATCCTGCAAACCAAGCTCGGCAAGCTGATCGGCGATAATCTTGCCAAGAATACCGTGACCGCAACCGGGGCAATAGTGGGTCGTCTTCTGCATGCTTGGTTTACGTTCGAAGGTGTCGAAGAAGGCCGATGATTTTTCAAAAACTTTAGACATGGGATGCCTCCTTAAGACATTTCTCAGCCTGCTCCACCAATTCTTCTAATTCCGGCAGATTACCACCAACCCGACCAAACCATTTCACCTGATGTCCCGGCAGGGCCAACCGGACATCCTCAATAAACTGACCACGACTTAATTCTACCGACAGAACCGGAACACCGGACTTAACTGTCTCTTGATAAACTTTGCCCGGGAACGGCCAGAGGGTTTGTGGACGGATCAAGGTTGCAGCAATCCCCCGCTTTTCTAGTTCATCAACTGCACTGTGGAGCATCCGCCCGACAATACCGTAGCCGGTCAGGACAATCTCCGGCTCTGCAGCACCGTATACATCTGCTCTGGCTTCGGTTTCGGTGATCTGTCGATACTTTTCATGCAACCCGTTGATGTGGTTTTCCATATCGTCAAAGTTGAGATAGATCGAGGTGATGAGATTATCATTGCTCTCTGCTTTGGCATCAAGAGCCCAGGGCTTGTCAGTCCGGTTCGTTGGTTCCTGACAGATGTCGATCGGTTCCATCATCTGCCCCAAGGTCGCATCGGTCAAAATAAACACCGGAGTACGCCATTTATCGGCCAGATCAAAGGCTTCGATAGTCATCCGGTAGGTCTCTTCAACCGAAGCCGGGGCAAGGACGATATTGCGGTAATCACCGTGGCCGCCCCCTTTGACTACCTGAAAATAGTCACCCTGTTCCGGGCCGATATTCCCAAGACCGGGGCCGACCCGTTGCACATCGACGATAACACAAGGGAGTTGAGCGCCGGCCAGATAGGAGATCCCCTCCATTTTCAAGCTGATACCGGGACCAGAGCTGGCGGTCATCACCCGCTGACCGGAGGATGCCGCACCAAAAACCATATTGATCGCACCAACTTCACATTCAGCCTGGACAAACACCTTGCCGAGAGGCAAAAAGTGCTGACTGGCAGCATGGGCGATTTCACTCGCCGGGGTGATTGGGTAGCCGTAGTAGGCATCGCACCCGGCAACCAGGGCGCCAATCACCACCGCCTCGTTTCCTTTAACCAATTTTTTCAAAACAGTGACTCCTGTTGTCTAATTTAAGCACTGGGGAAATCCCCTCTGGCCCCCTTTTAAATAGGGAGGACGCACCAGCTTCCCCCTTTGGAACGGAGGATTGAGGGGAATTTGATTTTCCTGAACAGATAATTCGCCAATTTCTTTTACGGTCGCACCACCGTAATCGCACCCGGTTCCGGGCAGATAATGTAGCAGGTAGCACAACCGATACAACCCTCACCAGACACAACTGTGGTCTGATAACCGAGTTCATTAATTTTATCGGATGCACTCAAAATCTCTTTCGGACAGTGGATAATACAGAGGCCACACCCTTTGCACAGATCTTCATGGATAGTGACCGTTGGTTTAGCTTTCGTCATCTTTATTCCTTTTCATTATCGAATACTGCTGTCTCGATCCCAAGTTTCTCACAGGCCATCTCCCGCAGCTTATACTTCTGGATTTTGCCGCTGGCAGTCATCGGGTAAGCATCGAGAAAGAAAACATGTTTCGGTTTTTTGTAGGGGGCAATCCGGTTACGGGTAAAATCGACAACATCCTCTGCGGCGATATCCGCTCCCTCTTTACGGATGACGAAGGCCCCGACCACCTCTCCATACTTCTCATCGGGGATGCCGGCCACCTGTACATCGAGAATACCATCCATAGTGTAGAGAAACTCCTCAATTTCACGCGGGTAGATATTTTCACCGCCACGGATGATCATATCTTTAATCCGGCCGGTAATTTTGTAGTAACCGTCCTCATCGACTTCGGCCTGGTCGCCGGAACGGAGCCAGCCATCGGCATCGATCGCTTCGGCGGTTCGTTCGGGCATATTGTAATAGCCCTTCATCACATTGTAACCACGGCAATAGAGTTCACCTCTACCACTGGGACCAACTTCCTCACCGGTTTCAGGATCGACGATTTTGACTTCGATCTCCGGTAGCGCCGCACCGACCGTCCCGGTCCGTTGAGCGATTGAATCATCAGTGCGGGTCTGGGTAATCACCGGCGAAGCTTCGGTCAAGCCGTAAGCAATCGTGATATCGGTACAGTGCATCTTATCCATCACCTGGCGCATCGTCTCTTCGGGGCAGGGTGAGCCAGCCATGATACCGGTACGCAATGAACTGAGATCAAACATGTCGAACATCGGATGGTCGAGTTCAGCAATAAACATCGTCGGCACACCGTAGAGAGCAGTACATTTCTCTTTCTGCACCGCAGCCAGCACCAACAGCGGGTCAAACTCCTCCAACGGCACCAGAGTACTGCCATGAGTCAGCGCCGCCAATACCCCGAGGACACAGCCGAAACAATGGAACAGCGGCACCGGCAGACAGAGGCGATCAGCTTCAGTAAACTTCTGTCGATCACCAATATAATAACCATTATTGAGGATATTGTAATGGCTGAGCATCACCCCTTTCGGGAACCCGGTGGTCCCGGAAGTATACTGCATGTTGACCACCTCGTGACAATCGAGGGAGGCTTTCACCTTCTGGTAGCGTTCGTCACCACAATGGCTGCCGAGTTGCAGCAGCTCACGTGAATTATACATACCGCGGTGCTTTTCCTGACCAATGTAGATGACCGAGCGCAAATCGGGAAACTTCTTGCTGCGCAGATGACCTCGCTGACAGGTCCGCAATTCCGGGATCAGTTCATAGATGGTATCCAGATAATTATGGTCGCGAAAACTATCAATAGTCACCAGGGCCGCCAGATTGGCCTGCTTAATCACATACTCCAGCTCATAGGAGCGATAGAGGGTATTGATCGTAACCAGAACGGCACCAATTTTGGCAGTGGCAAACATAAACGTCAGCCAATCCGGAACATTGCGGGCCCAGATACCAACATTGTCCCCCTTGCCGATCCCGGTGGCCAACAGTGCTTTGGCCAGGTGGTCGACCCGTTCATTGAATTCACTGTAGGTCCAGCTTAAGTTACGGTCGGGATAGACGATAAAGTCGTGGTCCGGCAATCGCTTGACCTGCTCTTCAAAATAAGCGCCAATCGTTTTTTTTGTGTAGGGCATGAGACTTCCTCCCGCTAAAACGGCGCGTAGACAACCGCAAGAATCCGGGCCGAACTGCCGGTCGCATGGACGTTGTGCGGAACAATCGAGTTATAGTAAAGGCTGTCACCGGCCTCAAGTTGATAGACGGCCTGTCCGTAATTAATTTCAATATGCCCCTCAAGGACATAAATAAACTCTTCCCCTTCATGGGTTGACAACTCAGGAGTTTCAGTCGTGCTGGGCTCAACATCAATAACAAACGGCTCCATGTGTCGATCCTGCTTGCCGGCTCCCAGAGAATGAAAAGCGAGGTTGCTCCCCTCGCCATGAGTGGCATGACCGGAAAAACGGATCACATCCGGAGTCTGACCACCGCGGATCAGTAGAGCCCCTTCGTGCGGTTCATCATCAAGCAGAGTTCCCAACCGCTGACCGAGAGCCCGGGCAATCCCCATCAACGGTGCCAGGGAAGGGATCTGCTCTCCGGCTTCGATACTGCGTAATAAATCAACCTGACAGTGGCTCTGCTCGGCCAGTTGCTCAAGAGTCATCTCGCGCATTTCGCGCAGCTGACGGATTTTTAATCCAAGTTTATTCGTATCAGACATATTTTAATCTCCTCCTTAAAATTTTGATTTATTTACAGTGTTCCTCATTTCAACACAAGTATAATCCTTACAGATCAATCGGGCGCAGGTCATCAATCACCTGACCATCGTTGGCCAGAGAACCAGGTTGACACAGGGAGACCTCTGCCCGCAGTTTGGTGATCCGCTGAAAACTATCGGTCAGGGCGCCAGCCAGAACTGTCTGATCGGGATTTTTTGTCTCAACTTGAAGGCAAGCTTCATCGAGCCCTCTGCTGTTTCGGCTTAAGACCAACCGCCCTTTGATCGCTTCGACATGGCAAGACAGCACCTCGGCCACCTGACTGGGATGGACAAACAGCCCCCTCACCTTGGTCGATTGATCAGCACGCCCCATCCACCCCTTGATCCGCTGGTTGGTCCGGCCACAGGGGCTGAGACCGGGAAGAATAGCAGAAAGATCACCGGTGGCAAAGCGGATCAGTGGGTAATCCGGGTTCAGGGAGGTCACCACCACCTCACCAACTTCACCGTCAGCTACCGGATCACCGGTTCCGGGTCGGACGATTTCGACAATTACCCCCTCATCAAGAATCATCCCCTCCCCGGCAGATGATTCGTAGGCAATCAGACCAAGGTCAGCGGTGGCATAACATTGCCGCGCCGTAATCCCCCGGTCAGCAAACTCACTGCGCAGTTCCGGGGAGAAATATTCACCCGACACCAGCCCCTGACAAAGGGAGCTAAGATCAAGCCCCAACTCATCCCCTTTATCAAGAATAATCTTCAAAAATGAGGGAGTTCCAACATAAGCTTGAGGCCGTAAATCAGCAATCGTACGGACTTGCAACTCCGTCTGACCAGTCCCGGCCGGAAAAACCGCACAGCCCAGAGCAAATGCACCACTTTCCACCATCGCTCCGGCTGGAGTAAAATGGTAGGAAAAGCAATTGTACAGCAAATCGCCAGAACGGATACCGGCCGCATAGAGAGTCCGGGCAAACCGCCAGTAATCCCGCCGGCCGGTCTCAGGTTCGTAGATCGGCCCCGGTGAAGCAAACAGGCGGGTCAGAGTTGGCGGTGACAATTGTGTCAACGGGCCGAACGGTGGCTTTTTTTGTTGCAACCTCTGTAGGTCGCTTTTCCGGGTCAGTGGCAGCTGCGCCAGTATTACAGGGTCAATTTGTTTAAGCTCAGCAAAGTCAGACAGCAGCTCCCCGTAGTAAGGCGACCGGTGCAAAACTTGAGCGATCAAATCACTCAAAGCTGAAAATTGCTGCGCCGTTCGCTCTTGATGGTTACGGGTTTCCAGGGAGTCGTAAAATGTAGACATGATCAATCCTGAGGGAAAAGGCTGTAAGGTTGAAGGCTGTACAACTTAAACCCCTTCAGCCTGATTTTGCTGCTTTTACAGCCAGCGTTTTCTCCGTTTGTATGATTTGAGATTTTTGAAGGAACGTCGCTCTTCACCACCACCGAGATAAAACTGTTTGATATCTTCATTATTGAGCAACTCTTCGCGGGTCCCATCGAGGACAATTTTACCCGATTCCATAACGTAACCGTAGGTAGCATGCTGTAGTGCGATGTTAGCATTCTGCTCAACCAGGAGCATAGTGATCCCCTGCTCCCGATTGATGGTCTTGATGATATTGAAAACCTCTTTAACCAACAGCGGAGATAGCCCCATAGAGGGTTCATCAAGGAGCATCACTTTAGGCCGCGCCATCATTGCGCGACCGATGGCAAGCATCTGCTGTTCCCCACCGGAGAGGTAACCGGCCAGGCCGGGACGCTCTTTAAGTCGGGGAAAATAATGATAAACCTTCTCAATATCGCTGTTCACCTCACGATCTTTACGGGTATAAGCCCCAAGACGCAGGTTTTCACGAACCGTCATATCACCGATGATCCGCCGCCCCTCCATCACCTGAAAGATCCCCTGACGAACGATCTGCTCCGGTGCACTGTTGGCAATATCCTCCCCCAGATACTGGATAGTACCACGCGTCACTTTACCATCCTCAGTCTCCAGCAATCCCGATATCGCCTTGAGAGTGGTTGACTTACCAGCCCCGTTCGGGCCGAGCAGAGTGACAATCTCTCCCTTCGGCACTTCGAGGCTGACACCACGCAAAACCAGGATCACCTCATCGTAAACCACTTCGATGTTGTTGAGGATCAGTAGCGGTTCTGCAACCCCGCTTTTTGTAGCAACATCACTCACATGTAGCTCCGGTTAATCTTTACTAAGTGGGGCGGTGTATTAACACCACCCCGGTTAAAACAAAGAGTCGTTTATTACGCAGCAAAATGCATCAAAAACAAGGTGAAGGCCCCCCACAGACCCGAGACATAGCATGAGCTACGTTGAGAGGTTCGGGGAGGCCGACCACGATCATTAGTGATGGATTGTCATGCGAAGCTTACCACCCCAGCCATTCGGCACGGCGTGGAACCTCAACAGTCTCCTGCTTCTCCATTTTGAAGTCCCCGTTGTTGTATTCGCTCTTGTAGACCGAAACCAGGGTTGTGCCACGGTGATCTTCACTGGTCCAGGTTGAAGGGAGACAGACCCCTTCGAGTCCTTCGGGAACATAGTTTTTCATCTGTTCCAGCTCAGCTTTGATTGTGGCACCGTTGAGCTTCCCCTTTTTGTCAGCTTTCTTCATCGCATCAACCATAAACATAGTCGAACAGACGCCACGAATATAATGGAGGCTGCGGTACTCGTCAGCACTTTTGGCCGACATCGCTGAAATGGCTTCCATCGTCTTGTTATCACTGGCACCAGCTTTCCAGGGGGTCGCACCCACGACCCAGGCAACTCCATCACCCGCAGCCTTGGCAGCTTTAATCCCATTCTCGTCCCAACCCCAGATATTAGCCAGAAACTGCGTCGTCACCCCAACGGTGTTGCACGACTTAATCAGCGAAATATTTGATCCGGAGGTATTTCCAAGATAGGCGTAGTCAGCACCTGAGTTCTTCAGCGAAAGACATTGAGCCTTGGCATCAGCAGGTTTCATTGAATAAACAATGGAAGGAAGAATCTTGAAACCAAGCTCCTTAGCATAGGCACTACAGGCAGCTTTTGGTGCATTTGGATAGGGGTGGTTATCTCCCATATGTGCATATTTCGGCTGTCCCTGTTTCCCCTTGGCCTTCCAGTCATCCATGGCCCACTGAACCAACCCGCGACAACCATCGGAATAGGAAGGACCGTAGAAGAAATTATAAGGTGCCTTCCCTTTACTGTGTGGCGATTTACCGGTTGGATCGGTCAAATGACCGGAGTAGGAAGCTGACAGATAGGTGATCTTGTCCCGGGCAATAAACTTAACCAGCGCCTCGGTATCAGCAGTTCCCCAACCCTGGATAACCACCGGCTTAAGTCCCGACTTCCATTTTTTATAGGTCGCCACCGCACGGTCAGCCTTATAGGAATAGTCAACCGTTTCAAATTTGATCTTTTTACCGTTGATACCACCATTGGCGTTGACATAGTTGAGAGAATCAATGACCCCCGGACCGTAATGGGCACCGACTCCTGCAGTCGGGCCGGTGAAATCGGTCAGGTGGCCGACGGAAACCGTTTCACCCCAGGCACTCCCGGCAGTCAACGCACCAAATACCAACAACATAGTTGTCCTACTGAGCCATCGTTTCATCATTTCCTCCTCGGTTGGTGGTTATAACAACAAGTGTAAATCAATGGGAAAGCTGCTCCCAAACAATATCAGATTTTCGAATCTCCCCCGCCCCCT
>Ga0256827_10002755_pt1 | contig 11244 bp, 7 predicted proteins | sample CV84metaG_FD_185977 | JGI IMG/M metagenome (GOLD analysis project Ga0256827, IMG submission 185977) | Hydrothermal vent microbial communities from East Pacific Rise, Pacific Ocean - CV84 | ecosystem: Environmental > Aquatic > Marine > Hydrothermal vents | place: Pacific Ocean: East Pacific Rise... | reverse complement strand
ATCAACATTACACCAAAAATGGTTGCATAAACTGGCATAACTGATGCTAATCCACCAAACTCACTCATAATCTTAGTTCCTCTTCGCTCATAAATAACACCTACAAGCATAAACAACGCTCCAGAAACAATTCCGTGAGACAACATTAAGAAGATAGAACCACCAAGACCTTCAGCATTCATTGCAAATACACCCAACATAATTACACCCATGTGTGATACAGAAGAGTAAGCGATTACCTGCTTCATATCTTTTTGAGCAAAGGCAATCATTGCTGTATAAACAATCATAATAAGTGAAAGAACCATAATAAATGGTGTAAACGCTACAGACGCATCAGGTAAAATTGGTAAACTAAATCTTACAAAACCGTATGTTCCCATTTTTAGTAGTACCGCAGCAAGGATAACAGAACCAATTGTTGGTGCTTGTCCGTGAGCGTGTGGTAACCATGTATGGAATGGGAACATTGGAACTTTGATGGCAAAACCAGCAAAGAAAGCCAAGAATAACCAAAACTGTTGGTCTGATGTTAAGTTAAGCTGATACCAATCTAATAGGTTAAATGACCAAACTCCACCCTCTAGGTGATAGAAATATGCCATTGCCAAAAGACCAACCAACATAATTAGTGAACCTGCAAATGTATATAAGAAGAATTTAACTGCTGCATACACTCTTGTTGGTCCACCCCAAGCACCAATGATATATAACATTGGTACAAGAGAAAGCTCCCAGAAAAGATAGAAGATAATTGCATCTAAAGCAACAAATACACCCATCATTGTCATCTCTAAGAAAAGAAGAGAGATAATCATATTTTTCATGTTAGCAGTTTTACTCTCATCAAGAAGAATAATTCCAAGAAGCGTAATTAACGCCGCCATAATAACAATGAAAAGTGAAATACCATCCACACCTAAATTATACGAAATACCAAACTGTGAGATAATTGGTGAAAACTCAGTAAACTGCATACCTGCATTTGCACCATCAAAACTCAACCATAACCACAATGCCAATACCAATTCTACTGATGCTACAGCAATACCGTAGGACTTAGCAGAACGCTTATCAACAACAAAACCTAGAACCCCTGCTAGTGCAGGGAAAAATATTAATACACTTAATATATGATTCATAACCCCTCCTTAACCAATGAATGCAGATACAACTGCACCCAATACTAATAACAATGCACCAACACCCATCCAGTTAAGGTACGATGAAAGGTTACCATTTTGCATACCTCTTGAGACATCCCCTGACTTGTAGAATATCTTAGCAATAAGGTCAACTGACCCATCAACAACTGCTTTATCAAACTCCCAGAACTTCGCTGAAGCGATTGTATAAGGCTGAACAATAAACTGGTCATAGAAATGAGGAACATAATATTGGTTTGCAACCAATTTATAGAAGAATGACTGCTCAAACTTCTCATTTCGTTTCCAAGCTTTCTCCCCTTTTCCTGCGTACTTTTTATAAGCAATAAAGATACCTGTTACAGCAAATGCAATTACAAGTAGACCAAGTATCCATGCAATATGATGCGTATGGTGACTCATCTCATACTCTGGAAGGTTTTTAGTAATAAACTCTTTATAGTCATTCATGAACCAACCAAATGAGATAGCCAAAGCAGCCAATGGAGCCATTGCTACCAATACATATTTGTACATATCATGTGGGTGGAAACCAAGTGCTTTATAACGCTCTTCACCGTGGAACGAGAAGAATACTTGTCTAAAGCTGTAGAATGCTGTCATTCCTGCTGTAATAACCAAGATTCCCCAGATAATAAATGAACCTTCATTAAATGCTGTCTCAATAATTGCATCTTTAGAGTAGAAACCAGCAAAAATAGGAAGTCCTGCAAGTGCAACAGAGGCGATACCCATATAAATATATGAACCTCTCATTACCTTTTTCATTCCCCCCATCTTAAAGATGTCAAGCTCATCATTCATTGCGTGCATTACGTTACCAGCACCCAAGAATAAAAGAGCTTTAAAGAATGCGTGAGCTGCAAGGTGGAAAAGTGCAATCCAGTAAGCACCAAGACCAGCTGCTGCAAACATATAACCAAGCTGTGAAAGTGTTGACAAGGCAACAATTCTTTTTATATCTCGTGCATTTAGAGCCATTGAAGCTGCATAGAATGCAACAAATGCTCCAAGAGAAGCGATAAACATAGATACACCTTGAACTGCTTCAAGAGAGTATAAAGGGTTAGCTCTAATTACAAGGAAAACCCCTGCTGTTACCATTGTTGCTGCGTGAATAAGTGCAGAAACAGGTGTAGGACCTTCCATCGCATCTGTAAGCCATGTATGAAGAGGGAACTGAGCCGATTTACCCATTGCACCAATAAAGAGTGCAATTGCAATCGATACTAAAATTCCATCTGCCAAGTGAGGCATCGCTTCAAATACAACATCATATTGTAAAGAACCAACATTCCAGTAGATAAGGAAAATACCAACCAACATTCCAAGGTCAGCAACACGGTTCATAATGAACGCTTCGTTTGCTGCCCATGATGGAGAGATTGATGGATTCTCTTCAAAGGTTTTATCCTCTTTATGATACCAAAAACCAATTAGTAACCATGAACAGACACCAACACCTTCCCAACCAATAAATAGACCAGCAAAGTTATCACTCATTACCAAAATCATCATCGAGAAAACGAATGCTGATAAGTAGGCAAAGAATCTGTTGTATGACTTGTCATGATCCATATAACCTGTAGAGTAGATGTGAACAATAGTAGATACTAAAGTTACAACAACCATCATGGTTACAGAGACTTCATCAACAAGGAAACCAAAAGGAATACTTAAATCACCAATGGTAATCCAATCCATCATCTGAACATGAACTGCTCCATGCTCTGCAACATACATTGCTAAATTAACAGCAGATATAAATGCTATACCTATAAGTGATGAGTTAACAATACCAACCAAATGTGTCTTCTCTCTTCTAGCAAAAAAGAGTCCAGCAAACAGTGATCCAACAAAAGGAGCAAAGAGTGCTATATATACTAAACTTTCCATTCTTTCTATCCTTTCATTGAAGAGATTACTTCAAGATCTAACGAACCATACTTTTTATAAAGTAAAATTAGTAATCCTAAACCAACAGCCACTTCAGAGGCTGCAACTGCAATAATGAAGAATGCGAACATCTGTCCAGATAAATCTCCATAATAGTTCCCTATCGCTGCAAATGCAACATTGACTGCATTTAACATAATTTCCGTAGCAAAGAAGAGCATCAAAAGATTTTTTCTTCTTAGTACGCCTACAAATCCTATACTAAACAGAATACCTGAAAGTATAAGATAATGACTAATACCTATCTCCATTATTACGCCTCCTCTTTTTTAATCTCTTTGGTAAGCTCTTCATCAGTAGCTTCACACTCTGTTAAAGAGTAATCCATTTTTTTACCAGCCAAGATAATACCTGCAATCATCGCTACAAGTAACATAACAGCTGCCACCTCAAATGGTACTAGGTACTTTGTAAATAGAACCATACCAACATGCTCTGCATTTTTAACTGCATGTCCAAACTCATCTACTGCATATGGGTAGAGTGCTTGAATGTTATCTCCAATAATTGGAGCAGAGAACATTACCACAAAAAGAACAGCCATCAATCCACCCAATAAAAATACAAGTGCTGGATTGGTATGCTTCTCTTTAATATCTTTAGTTGCATCAAAGAACATCATTGCAAACGCGTAAAGAGCCATAACAGCACCCACATATACAATTAACTGAACAACACCCAAGAAGTCTGCTCCCAAAAGGAAGAAAAATCCTGAAATCATTACCATTCCTGCTGCCAATGCACTCATGGCATAAAGAACGTTTTTACTCATCGCCGTAATCAAAAACAGTATCGTGGTTGATACTGCAAAGATATAAAAGGCTATCACTTCATACATTTTCTCTCCTTTTAGTACGCTAATGGCGTTTTTTTGATATTTTCATCAGCATTAGGACTGATTGCACCAAAGCCTTCATACTCTTGCTGAAGATTTAGTTGGTCAATTGGTGTCAACATATCTTCAAAGAGACTGAAACTCGCTCTCTGTTCTGATGCTGTCTCATAACGAGGACCATGTACAATTGCCAACTCTGGACAAACCTCTGCACAGTATCCACAGAAGATACAACGACCAAAGTTAATGGTATATTCACTTACCTCTTTTCTTTGGTTCTCATCATACTTTGTCTCCATAGAGATACAATCCGAGATACAAATTTTTTCACAAAGTCCACAACCGATACATCGGTAGTTTCCAGACTCTAGCAATCTAAGCATATCATGAATTGCTCTGTATCTTGGAGAGATTGGTAACTTTTCAAATGGATATGATGTGGTGTGCATCTGTCCACCAACCAAAGCGTTACCCATCTCTCTTAATGTTACCCAAAGCCCTACAAAAAGCTCTGGTTTAAAAGTTCTACCTACTACTTGCTTAAACTGTCCCCATCCTGTTGTAGGAGAGTGTGCTAAGTCAAGTTTTACATAATTTTGTGTTCCAACATTTCTGTTTTTAAATTTTTCTAAACTCATATCTACTCCCTTACACTAACATCATCACGATACCCGTGATAACAACATTGATAACTGCTAAAGGCATCAATACTTTCCAACATAACCACATTAACTGGTCTGGTCTTACGTGAGGCCATGCAGCTCTTACCCATAACATAAAGAAGAACGAGAAGGCAATCTTACCGATAATCATCAACCAACCTGGGAAAATCCAGAAGTCATTGTATCCACCAAGGAAAACAACCGATGCAATAACACCAATGGTAATCATGTTTGCATACTCACCAATAAAGAATAGACCCCATCTCATACCAGAATACTCTGTTACATATCCAGAGATAATCTCTGCTTCATGCTCTAGAAGGTCAAATGGTGTTCTGTTTGTCTCTGCAAATCCTGCAATCAAGAAAAGAACAAATGCAACTGGTTGATAAACAACCAACCATGTACCATCTGCTTGATAATCATTAAAATCAACAAATGATAAAGAACCAACCATCATAATTGGAGCAAGAATTGAAAGCCCAGTTACAACCTCATAAGATAAAAACTGAATAGCTGTTCTAGCTGAACCGATAATACCCCATTTGTTTGCTTGTGCCATACCTGCCAAAAGTGGACCATAAAGACCTGCTGCCATCATTCCAAGAACAAACAGAATACCAACATTAATATCTGATGCTATTGAAGGTACTAATATATCTGTAAAAGGGATATAAAAGTCAGGGAAAACAGGAACAGCTGCCAGTGCAATAAATGCTGTAGCTGCTGTAATAATAGGAGCTACTGCAAATATAACTTTGTTAGCATGTTGAGGGATAATATCCTCTTTTGTAAAGAGTTTAATACCATCAGCAGCCAACTGTAATAATCCATAAGGACCAACATGTTGTGGTCCAAGCCTTCTCTGCATAAATGCAAGAATCTTACGCTCTATATAGGTACCAAAACCAGCCAGTGCTGCAATAATTGCTAAAATCAAAACTGCTTTGATAATAACACCTATCGCACCAACGGTTACAGCATCCTGTACTATAGTTGCATCCATATTTATACCTCCTTTATACTTACTGAAGCATATCTTGAACCATTAAAGAGTCCATAAACATTCTCAGCAGATTTAAAATCTGAAAGAGCAACAATATCGCCTTCCATCTTCTTATCTTCTATAACATCAACAATGATGCTTCCCTCATCAAATACTACTTCTACTTTTTTACCCAAGCTCTCTGCTTTTGCTGAACTCACATAGAGTCCAAATGGCTCAAAGATTTGGTGTGCTTTAGCAGAGAAATCATTGAATTGTCTTGGTGGATTACATCTATATACAATCTCTCCATCTAACAGAGTATCATCATAGAACTTCTCAACTTTTGGTAAATCTCTTTCTGCCGAAACAACAGATAAAAGATAACCTCTATGCTCATTTCCAGCATTATCATAATAGTTATCTAAACTATCAAACTCAACTGCTTGGTAACCTCTGTCTGTTGGAAGAAGCTTAGTCCAATCAATTGTCTCTCTTGGAGTAGGAACAAGCTCTCTCATTAAATCATTAAGCTCATAACCACCATAAGGAAGAGCCACATTAGTAGGAACAACTCTCTTTGAAAGATTGGTGATAGTTCCCTCTTGCTGGTTAAATGCTGGCATATCTAAATCGCCATTACCAAGAGCAGAAAGTCTAAAGTCTCCATTCTCGTTATAACCAACAGTGTAACCCTCTGCCTCATCATCAAGGTCACAAATGGTTGCAACACCTAACGCATTTGATTTAGGAGGATTCATAACAACATTAAATCCAGCAGTCATCTCAATAAGTGCAATGAGTTTAGCAAGATTATCAGCTCTGTCATGGTAATAGTAATCCTCTCCTACCATAAGCGTAAATCTCTCTTTTTTCTTCATCATCTTATCAAAGCCCTTCATGAACTTCTTAGAGTCTCCTCCCACCAAGTCAATCAGACCTTCTGCTCCACCAAGCTCTGCTATATACTCTTTTACCTCTGAAGGTAATTTATCTTTATCTGCAAATAGCTCAAGAACCAAATAGAGTGTTGCCTCTTCAAGACCAACTTTATGAGTAAACATTGCAACACTTTTTCCAAATGAAGGAATAAGCGTATCACCAACTGGGTGGAAGTATAAACCTGCACCCTTATTCATCTTCTGAACATTATTGAATACATATTTTAACCCTGGGCTATCATTTCTTAATGCTCCACCAACAGAGACAAGAAAATCACTCTTTATTGCATCTTCTGTTGATGAAGTGTACAAAGAGTGACCTGAAGCATCAGCATAAAGCGTCAAGAACTTTTGAAATGCTCTTACCTCTGGGTTATATAACTTAACACCCATCTTCTCTTTAAGAGTCTGAAGCATTAATGCCTCTTCATTGGTAATCATAGAGTTAAATCGGATGGTTTTCGCTTTTTTCAGAGCCTCAACAGCCAATCCAAATGCTTTTTCATCTTTAGATACACCTCTATTTTCATAGTCATAACCAAATCGTGCTGAACCATCTAAAGATACATAGTTCCACTCATTTGTTACACGGTAAATCTTCTCTTCTCTGTTCTCTATTGAAGTTGGTTTAACTTCATAATAGATTTGGAAACCATCTGATGAGTGTCCAGATACAGCAGGAATTTTTGTTAAATCCCAAGCATTTGAAGTATAAACAAAATCTTTACTTACCAATGCACCAACTGGACAAACTGCAACACACTCTCCACAATCTGAACAGTCGGTTGAACCTGTACCATTACTTGGAGCAATAACAGACTTCTGAAGCTTATTCCACATAGAGTAAGCATCTTTTGGCATATCATTTTTCCAAGATTTATCCAACGCTTCACCACCACGTTTTGTGGTTTTAATGGCAGCATCACCTATCATATCTTTACATACTGTTGTACAACGTTCACATACAATACAAAGACCTGCATCATAATGTAGTACTGAACTCCAATCAGTTGCTTCTCTTTTTGTATCTTGAATGAAATAAGACTGAGAATCAACCTGTAACTCTAGTGTGTAGTTTTGTAACTCACACTCTCCACTTTGATCACATACACCACACTGAAGTGGGTGGTTAACATCATAGACTTCCATCATTGCTCGACGCTCTGCAAGAATATCTGGGGTGTCAACGGTAATCGCCATGCCCTCTTTAACTTTAGCATTACAAGAATAAACCTGTTTTCCATCAGCTTCAACAAGACAGATTCTACACGCTAGTGTTGGTGAACATCTTGTTAAGTAACAGATTGCAGGAATAAATACATCGTTGGCACGAGCAGCATTAAGGATATATTCACCCTCTTTTGCTTTATACTCAACACCGTCAATGGTAATACTTACCATATTTTCTACTGTTTGTAATTCGCTCATATTAGCTTCCTACTCTTTCTAAATCTACTTTACTAAATCTATAAGAGGATAGCAAAGCCGTACTTAAGCCCATATCAAATGTTGGGTTAAGAGCTATTGTACCCTTTAAAGATGTATCAATCTTAAACACTCTCTCAAATTTAACACCATTAACAGTGTAACAAATTGTATCGCCATCGGTTAACTTAGCAGCTGTTGCAAACTGTTCTGAACCTAAAAGATTAACCTTTTTTGTTAAATTATTAGAGTTAGCTGTAAATGCAGAGAAGTGTTCTTGTGGATTACAGTTATATATAACCACTCCATCAAAACCACTTATCTCTTCAACATCTGTTATCTTCTCATCTAAAGCAACAGATACTTCATCTAAGATATATCCTCTATGCTCTTTACCACTCGCATCAAAATAGTTACTTAAAGAGTCAAACTCTAAAGCTTTAAAACCTTTCTCTTTTGGTAATTCGTTAGTATACTCAATGGTATAATCAACATCAAAACCAAGCTCATTAGCAATATCATTAAGAACATATCCACCATAATCAACAACAACATTTAAAGAGGTTACCCGTTTGTCTATAGAGGTTAATGTCCCCTCTTGTTGAGTAAAACTTGGCATATCTAAGTCTCCACCACCAAGAGCAGAAAGTGTAAAGTCACCTTTTACGTTATAACCAACAGTTGAACCTTCAATCTCGTCATCCAAATCACAAATAAGTGAGATACCCATACCATTTCCAGCAGGTGGGATACAGATTACATTAAACCCTGCATACTTCTCAAGTAGTGCTATTAATTTCGCAATATTTTCAGCCCTTGGATGTGCATATAAATCACTACCAACAACCAAAGAGTAACCAACTTTTTTAATCAATGATTTAGCTAAAGCTTCAAGCTCCTCTTCACCAACATTTGATTCAGCTGAAAGGTTTCCAATATCTAAATCATCAAGAATAGCTCTAATATCTGTAGGAAGTTCAACATCTTTTAAAAGAGTATCTGCCAATAACGCAACCACACCCTCTTCTGAACCAGCTTCATATTTAATAAACTGAGTCACAATATTTTGAATTTCACTATCTTCAATTGGGTGCATATATGCAACCCTTGCTCTGTTCCATTTAGAAGCCATATTAATATGATACTTCACAATAGGAGCATCATCATTAACACGAGTTCCAACAACAATAACAGCTCTTGATTTAGAGAGTTGCGCTAAAGAACCATTGTATAAAGATTTACCTGTAATAGAACCATAAGCCTTCATAAACTTTTGATAAGCTCTAGCCTCGTTAGAGATAAGCTTATACCCCTTAAGCTCTTTTAGCTTCTGAAGAATAAACGCCTCTTCATTAGAAATCTCATTAGAAAATATGATACTACCTGCATTTTCAAACGCTTTAATAGCTGATTTGAATGCTTTCTCATCTTTTTTAACATCTTTATTGGCAAAATCAAAACCATATCGAGAAGCACTACACATAGTAGAAAACTCTGCTGTATTACCAACTCGGTATATTTCACCATTTTTTACCTCATAAATTACATCATGTCCACCACCACAATGAGGACAAGTTGATGGAATTTGAGTTAATTCCCAAGCGTTTGCAGAGTATTTAAAACGACTATCAACCAATGCCCCAACAGGACATACAGCTGCGGCCTCGCCGAGCGTTTTATAGTTTGCATCTTGCTTTATATTTTCAATGGTTGAGTTATACCCACCAAATTTAACTTTTAGTGCTTCATCTCCTGTAATCTCTGTAGAGACACGAACACACTTCTCACACATAATACACAGAGATGGGTCATAAGAGACAACACCCCAGTTTTGAACAGGACGAGCAGGTTCTTTAACTGTAAAATTCTGCTTATTAACACCAAACTCCATTGTCTTGTTCTGTAAATCACACTCTCCACTCTTATCACATACACCACACTCTAAAGGGTGATTTACATTATAGAGTTTCATAATATTCTGACGCTCTTTAAAAAGCTCTTCATTATTTGTTGTAACTACAGCACCATCAGTCGCTTTCTCTTGACATGACAAGATTGCCCCATCAACACCCTCAACATCAACAATACACATTCTACACGATGCAATTGGTAATGTCTTGGTTAAGTAACACATGGTTGGAATATAGATGTCATTCTCACGAGCAATCTCTAAAATAGTCTGCCCAAAAACTCCAGAACACCCCTTACCATCAATTGTTACATTGATGGTTTTTGGTTCTTTATTTCTATTTGTACTACTCATTATATTGCCACCATCGATATATAGTAACATCGCATACAACGCTCTGCTTCACTTATCGCCTCTTCACCAGTAAACCCAAGGTTTACCTCACGGTTATTTGTTTTACGCTCATCAACACCAAGCTTTTCACTCTCTTCTCGTGGAATACCTGGCATCCAACCTGTTATCTTCTCATTTTTGTTATAGACTCTTAGCCGTGCTAAGTGGTCTTCCATAATCTCATCATCAAGAAGTGTTCTTTTTCCATCATAGATATAACGGCTAATCACTGACGCTGCTCTTCTGGCTTGACCAACAGCATTAACAATGGTCATAGGTCCATACTCACAATCTCCAGCAGCAAATAATCCCTCTTTAGAGGTCATATAATCTTTACCATTAGTAGCAATAGAGTTCCAACTTGTCATCTTAATATCCCACTCATCAGGAATAATTTGTAAATCAAGTGATTGAGAAACAGCAGGAATAAGATAATCTATATCTATCTCAAAATCTCCACCCTCAATCTTAACAAGTTGCGCCCGTCCACCATTCGGGTCTGGAACCAATTCAAACTTATTAACTTTAAGTTTGGTTAACTTATCTCCATCATCATAAATCTCTTCAATAGATGAGTAGAATATAAACTCAACACCCTCTTCTACAGCCTCATGATACTCTTCATAAGTTGTATTTCGAATAATGGTCTTCTCATCACGACGGTAGAGCATAATAACTTTTTTAGCACCCTCACGAATAGAACATCGAACAACATCCATAGAGGTAAATCCACCACCAACACAAACAACAGTCTTATCTTTAAGCTCATTAGATGCAGGGCTTCCAATACCATATTTATGCCACAAGTTAACCTTATCAAGCATCTCAATAGCACCCCAATAACCATGTTTAGAGGGGTCTTCATTTGTTGCACGAACCTTCTTCGAGAGTCTTGCACCAAATCCAAGTAGTGTTGCATCATACTCTTCATGAATATCTTTTAACATCTCTGCTGTTACACGACAGTTATTG
>Ga0256827_10002754_pt1 | contig 11245 bp, 4 predicted proteins | sample CV84metaG_FD_185977 | JGI IMG/M metagenome (GOLD analysis project Ga0256827, IMG submission 185977) | Hydrothermal vent microbial communities from East Pacific Rise, Pacific Ocean - CV84 | ecosystem: Environmental > Aquatic > Marine > Hydrothermal vents | place: Pacific Ocean: East Pacific Rise... | reverse complement strand
TGACAAGAACTATACTATAATCCTAACAACAGAAAATAATACAACGGCCTCTCTACCTGAAGGTTGGAACAATGCAGATGGTGAGCAGATAGGTTTTGCTGATAATGGATTAGATGGTGATGCTGATGGTCAGATAGCTGTAGATGTCTCAACGCTTGATATTCCAAATATCAATTTTGGTATCAACGAGAGACCTCTAGCAAAAGATAAAGATATTGCTCCTTCGCTAAACCCTGGTGGAGAGGAGAGAGTGATTCTTCCTAAGTTACCAATTAGTGACAATGAAGATACAGAACCGACCACTATTAAAATAGTAACACTACCAGAAACAACAGATGGTGTACTATATTATGATGGTATAGCTGTAACAGCAGGACAGGTAATCAATGAGTATAACTCAACGCTATTGAGTGTTGATCCAAAAGCTGGTGAACCTACTGTAGAGTTTACTTATCTGACAATTGATAAGAGTGGCGTAGCGTCAAATATAGCGACTATAAAATACGAATTCTCAGGCATAAGTGTATCTGGAAATCTCTACTCAGATGGTAACAATGATGGTATCATCAATGGAACAAAAATAGAGAAAGTAAATGGTGATCCTGTATATGTAACACTATTAAGTTCCACTGATGAGGTGATAACCTCTACAAAGATAGATAATACAGGAGCTTATAGTTTTAGTGCAGGTGATGGATATATTGAGCCTAATAAGAGCTATACCCTAGTAATTAGTACAGTAGCAGATCAAACTACATCAACACTACCATCTGACTGGAATCACTTTGATGGAGAGGGTGTTGGATCAGTAGATAGTAGAGGTAGTATAACTCCTGCTAATAGTGATGGTACTCGTGATGGTATCGTAACAGTAGATGTAGTAGAGGTATCTGTTCCTGAGGTAAACTTTGGAATCAATCAACAAGCAGTTGCAAACGATAACAACGCAACAGCTCAACTAAACCCTGGGCAGAGTACAACAGTAGTTGTCCCAACACTTGATATTTCAGACTCAGAGGATGAGACTCCGACTACTATAACTATTAAAACATTGCCAACAAATGGAACACTCTATTATGATGGTGTTGTTATTACTTCTGAGTTGAATATTACGAGTTTTGATAACTCTAAATTAAAAGTTGATCCAATAGATGGTGAACAGGTGATCGTATTTACATATACCTCGACAGATAGCACAGGATTTGAGTCAGAGGAGGCTAGAGTTACTATGCCATTTAGAGGGCTTAGAATATCTGGAAATATCTTTGATGATGGTAATGCTGATGGAGATGTCAATGGTACAAGAGTATCTAAAGCAGGAGATACACCACTCTTTGTTAACTTGTTAGATAGTAATGGAACTCTAATAACAAGCTATCAGTTAGAGTCAGATCCTATTACAGACAACAATGAGAGTAACATCTCTAGTATAGTTGGACTCTATAGCTTTGATGGAAATGACTCTGTAACAGCCAATACAAATTATAGAATTATCTTGGCAACAGAGGCAAATGCAACAACACCACTACTTCCAGTTGATTGGAATAACAGTGATGGTGAGTACTCTCCATCTGAATGTGTCATTGAACCTATTATTCGGGCGAAGACTACTAGAGTATTTTCAAAGACTTGTGGAGTGGACAATGTAGCAGATGGTGCGATAGATATTCATCTCAAAAGAGTTGATGTTCCAAATATTAATCTTGGAATAAATGAGAGACCAACCACTGAAAATGTGGCGAGTGCAGTAACTCTAAATCCAAATGCTAAAGTACAAGTAGTTGATCTTGTGCCAGAGGATAGAGAGGATGGTATACCATATATAGTAACAATAAACACACTACCAACGGCTGGAACACTCTATTATGATGATATAGAGGTTGTAGAGGATCAAAATATCAGTGATTTCAACAACTCTAAACTGATGGTAAAACCAAATGGTGGTAATACAGCAGTAGTCTTTACATATAGTGCAACAGATAGAACAGGATGGACTTCTATAGAGCCATCAAGAGTGAGAATGCCATTCTATGTCCCTGCTCCTAGAAGTTATGGTGGAGGCGGTGGAGGTGGTTCGTCTGATGACGATGCTACACCAGCTCAAGATCTTCCAGTAGATGATGGAGTTGAAGAAGAGGTAACTGAGGAAGAGGAGGATGATACTCCAGCAGTTATCTTCAACCTAGATATTGCAGACGATGCAGTAGAGGCAAATACAGAGGGTGCAGTTACTACTATCGATGTATTGGGTAACGATGAGGTAGGAGAGGATGCGACAATCGAGCTTCTAAACCTAGAAGATGGTGAGATCCTTTGGGATGATGGTACAGCAGTTGGTGGAACAAATATAGAGACAACTGATGAGCTTTATGTTCCAGGTGAAGGTACTTGGAGAGTTGTTGATAACCATGTTACTTTTACAGCTGAAGATGGATTTACAGGAACTCCAACTCCTATCTACTATCTAGTAAAAGATGCAAATGGTAACCAGAGTAATGTTGCAGAGTTAAGCATCTCAAGTTCATGTAGTTGTGATACTTATGAGTCAAAAAAGAGTGATTCTGTATCTGCTCTTGGAAATATTGGAATGTTTATCTTGTTACTTATACAGATGCTAAGTGTGCTTTTCTTCTTTAAAAAAGAGGAAGAGTTAGCATCATAGATTATCGTAGAGGTAGATCCATGTGTCTATCTCATTAATTAAAAAATAAAAAATATAAAGATTTAAAGGAAATAAAATGAAAAATATTAAATTAACACTAATCGCGGCTATGGGACTTGTAAGCTTTGGATATGCAGGAGGAGATATTATACCTGTAACAACACATTATGAGATCGAAGATGCTATATTGGCTACAGAGTTTGCTACAGAGGTAGAGCAGTCTACTCCCTCTATCGAAGAGCCTATTATCCCTATAATAGAGAATAAAAAACTCGGAGATAAGAAAGTAGAAGAGCCTAAAAAGACTCAAACTAGTAGTAGTGTGGGTGGTGCATATATGGGATTAGGTATTACAGCAGTACAGTATGACACCAACTGTAAATGTCCAAGAAATAATCTATCAGGAACAGATAAAACAGCAGGTGTGATTGGAAAATTAGGTTATGATTTTAACGAATATATAGGAGTTGAAGCTAGAGGATTAAAGACAATGATAGCATCTGATGGTGGAGAGGTAGAGCATCTATCTATTTTATTAAAACCATCTATTCCTCTAGGAGAAGATTTTAAAGCATATGGTCTAGCAGGATGGGGACAGACAAAAACCTCTGGTCATTTGAGAAAAACAGATGTTGATGGATTTTCATGGGGTGCAGGTTTAGGTTATTCGGTGGGAGAAAATATCTCTCTATTTGCAGATTATGAGCGACTCTTTCAAGAGTCAGATGCACCTGATTTAGATAGCATAAACATGGGGATTGACTATAGATTTTAAACCATAAAATAGAGCCTATATAGGCTCTATATCTATAGAGTGAAACAGTCCCACTAATCTCAAACTACCTTAACAATTTCTTAATGGTGGGACTTTTTGACTCTATAATATTATTTAACACTTCTCTTTTGTATCTAATCTTTTATATTTGTTTTTAAAGATAAATATTTGAAACCTTAAAGTTTTATAAAAAAATTAATTATTATTTTAGTTAAATAAGTTAAGAAAACTTTTAGATATGCTATTATATTTAAATATAATATTAATATAGGAGTTTAAGGATGAATTTAAAAAATAAATATTTTTTTTCAATGTTTTCTCTATCAGTTCTACTCTCTAGCCCACTCTTGGCAGGAGTGAGTGGTACAGTCTATCAAGAGTTACCAGCTTCTGGTACGACACTGAATAGTTATGGTATCAAAGATGTTAACGAACTTGGAGTTGAAGGAGTGAGTGTTACTGCATTTATGGCAGATAGTAATCAGAGTACAGTTACAGATAGTAATGGTTCTTGGAGTTTGAATACTACAGGAGATGTGAGAGTCGAGTTTTCTAATTTTCCAGAATATTTAAAAGAGAGTACAGATGGAGGTGGCGTTAACTCATCTGTACAGTTTGCAGTGGATGGAAGTAGTATTGATTTTGGGTTACATGATCCTAGTGATTATTCGGATACGGCAACACCTGATTATGTGACCAACAGACAACAAAATGGTTCAGGAGAGAGCAATAGCAATCCATCTATTGAACGGATACACTACAGTGATAGTGGTCTAAACTCTCAGTTTACAGCCAATGACGGTAATGTGGGAACAGGAGCAGTTCCTACTAAGGATGCTGAGGTTCAAGATGTAGGTTCTGTTTGGGGAAAAGCGTACCAAAAAGATCAAAAACGACTCTTTGTCTCGGCTATGCTTCAACGACATGTAGGTTTTGCACCAAATAAAGGAGCAGGAGAGATATATGTCATTAGTTACCAAAATAATCCTTCTGATTTCAAGGGGAGTTTTACGCTACAAGGAGTTACTCCTGCTAGTGGGGCAGAGATAGATCTAGGATCAGTCTGTAGAAGCTCTGCTTGTAAAGATGATGCAGGTAATACAGGTAAAGAGACGGATTATATACTCTCTGCTGGTGTAGGTACACCCAACATAGATCTTGATGCTTTTGCCAAGGTAGGTAGAGTGAGCTATGGAGATATAGAGTTTGATCAATCAACAGATACATTATGGTTGGTTAATTTAAATCAAAAAGGACTTATCTCTCTTGATGCCAAGGGAGATTTTGCTTCTCTATCGAGTGCAACAACCAATCACTATGCTATTGAGTCTCTTCCCAACTCACCTAGCTGTACAGATGGAGAGTTGATTCCTTGGGCATTGACTATCCATAGAGGAAGAGGTTACTTGGGTGCAATTTGTAATGCATTTACCTCTCAAAAATCAGAAGATCTTCATGCGTATGTACTCTCTTTTGATCCTTCTAACCCTTCAACAGGTTTTACTAATGAGTTAGATTTTGCACTCAATTATGATAAAGATAATAAACCTACTGAAAGAAATTGGCATTCTTGGTCAGATACCGATCAAAAAGAGAATGGAGGAGGATCATGGAACTACTATCAACAACCGATATTATCAGATATTGAGTTTGATGAAAAAAACACTATGTATCTCTCCTTCTTAGATCGATACTCTATTCAGGCAGGACATGAGAACTATGAGCCTATATCTGATACCAATGAGACAAATGAGAGAACATTTTCACGAGGTGAGATCTTTAGAGTTTGTGATAACAATGGTACTTTTGAGTTGGAACAGAATGGAACTTGTACCGAGTTTCACTATGATGTGAGTGGTAATGTTCATGAGTTTTTCAATGATAGATCAGGAGATGATACGAGAGAGGCCTCTTTGGGTTCATTGGCTCTTTTAAAAGGTAGCAATCAGATGCTTTTGAGTGTAACAGATCCTCATCCAGAAGGAAGTGTTGGTCAGAAATATTATGAGACATCAGGAACAAATACTCTAAGTACACTAGATGGAAGTATCCAAAACTGGTATGCGAATACAAATAACTCTGATGAGAATGATGGCTACAATGGAAAGGCAGGAGGTATGGGAGATATAGAGCTTCTCACTGCTCCTGCACCCGTAGAAGTGGGTAATAGAGTTTGGTTTGATGATGATTCTGACGGGATACAAGATGCAAACGAGACGGGTATTTCAGGGATAACAGTAGAGTTGGTTTGTGGTGGAAATAGCATATCGGCTGTTACTGACTCAGAGGGAAACTATATCTTTTCCAATGATCCAAATGGGATATCTACAGATAATAGAAAATATAATATAGCTAGTCTGTTTGCAGGAGTTACAGACTGTTTGATAAGAGTTCCCAATATTAGTGGTGGGAGTCAACAGGCTGGGTTATCAGAGAAAATACTCACTACAAAAGGAGTTGGAGAGGGTACAAATAGCAATTTAAATGATAGTGATGGTATTATCGTGGGAGAGGGAGCAGAGGCAAATATAACAGCATCTTCTCTTCCTCTATTGGGTGTAAACAACCACTCATTTGACTTTGGATTTGCTCCATCTCCTCTAGCGAGTATTGGTAACTTTGTATGGAATGATACCAATAAAAATGGTGTGCAAGATGCTGGAGAGGGTGGAGAGTCTAATATCTCTGTAACTCTTCTAAAAGATTGTAGTACCAATGTTGGTACAACTCAAACGGACGGAACAGGTCACTATCTTTTTAGTGGATTAGACCCTGCAAACTACTGTATCGAGTTCTCTAACCTACCTACAGATTATGTGGTTACCACAAAAGGAGCAGGAGGAGATAGAACCAAAGATAGTGATGTCAATAGTGGAACACTAAAAACAGATGATACGGATCTAATCGCTAGTGAAAATGATATGAGTTGGGATATGGGTATATATAATTCCAAGGCTAGTATAGGTAACTTTGTATGGATAGATAGCAACAAAAATGGACAACAAGATGGTGGAGAGTCAGGTCTAAAAGATTTTGAAGTTGTACTCTATTCTAGTAACTGCTCAACTAAAATCAATACAACCACTACAGATGCTACAGGTCAATATCTCTTTAGTAATCTTGATACAGGGGACTACTGTATTGGAGTTGAGAATATTCCTTCTGGATATGCTATTACAGAGGTCGATAAAGTAGGAGTAGATGATACTCTAGATAGTGATATAGATCCAAACTCCAAAGTGGCTATCTCTACCCATCTTGATGAGGGAGAGGATAATCGAAGCTGGGATATAGGACTCTATGCTCTATCTACTATAGGAGACAAGGTTTGGCATGACAAAAATGCCAATGGTCTTCAGGAAGCAGGAGAGGAGGGGATAGCTGATGTGGCTGTAAAACTTCTCAAAGATTGTACCTCTGAGACAAATAGTACTACTACAAGTGCTACAGGAGAGTATCTGTTTGTAGATATTGATCCTGCTGACTACTGTGTAGAGTTTACTCTCCCTGCTGGATATATCGTGACCAAGCAAGATATAGGAGCTGATAATGTAGACTCCGATGTCAACGCTACAACTCTAAGGACAGCGATGGTTTCTATTGCTGTAGGAGAGAATAGAAGAGATCTCGATATGGGATTATATAGACCCGCAACTATAGGAGATAGAGTATGGCTCGATAGCAATGGTAATGGTATCCAAGATAACAATGAGAGTGGAGTAGGGGGTGTAACTGTCACTCTATCAAGAGGTTGTAGTGTAGATATTGATGTTATAGTAACTGATCAAAATGGAACATATCTCTTTACTGGGGTAACTCCTGACTCTTACTGTCTAGAGTTTTCGACTATTCCAGCAGATCATTTTATTGTAACACAAGATGCCACAGGTGACAATCTCGACTCTGATGTAGATCCTGTTACTGCTCGAACTATCAATATAGATTTATTGTCAAATGCCAATGATACAAGCTGGGATATGGGACTATCTCAACATGGTTCTATTGGTAATAGGGTTTGGATAGATAGTGATGCAGATGGAGTACAAGATACAAATGAGACAATAGGTGTGGATAGTGTAAAAGTAACACTTTTTAGAGATTGTGATGATGCACGAGCTATCACTGAGGTCAATAGCACTAGAACTGATAATAGTGGAAGATACCTCTTTCCTAATCTATCTGCCAATAACTACTGTGTTGAGTTTACAGAGTTGCCAAATGGAGCAAATATCACACCTGCTAATCAAACAGTAGATAGTAATGACTCCGATGCCAACCCTGCTACAGGACGAACTCCTGCTAGAGATCTTAACTCTGGAGATCAGGATATGTCTATAGATATGGGTATCTATCAGTTATCCTCTCTAGGAGATCGAGCATGGTATGACAAGAACAAAAACGGAATCCAAGACAACAATGAGTCAGGAGTCAAAGATCTAAATGTAACTCTATATGCAGAGGATTGTACTACTGAGCTAGAGACCACTGTTACAGATGCCAATGGAACTTATCTCTTTGCCAACCTGATGCCAAAACGATACTGTTTAGGTTTTGCAGGTTTTCCAACTGGTTATGTTATCACCAAAAGAGATATGGGAGTCGATACTAATGACTCTGATATAGATCCTACTACCCATAAGAGTATACTTATCTATCTAAATTCGGGTATAGATGATATGAGTTGGGATATAGGAATCCATGAAAAACCTGCTGTAGTAACACCTCCTTCATCAGGTGGTGGTGGAGGTGGTAGTGTAGGAGGAGGTTCTACAGCCTTGCCTCCTCTCCCATCACTTCCTACCGAAGAGTCTAGTGATGATGATCCAGTCAAAGAGCCAACAGCAGAGCCAGAAGAGGAGGAGAGTGGTGGAAAAATTTTTATAATAAGAGATGATGAGATAGAGGCCAACACCAATGGTTCAGTCACCACTATTCCTGTCTTAGGCAATGATGATGAAGAGGCAATAGATCAGACTATCCATCTCTTAAGTATAGCTGATGGAGAGGCTCTATATAGTAGTGATGGTACAGCTATTGCAGGTGCAAATGTTCAGACTATGGATGAACTCTATGTAGAGGGAGAAGGTACATGGAGAGTAGTAGGTGGAGCAGTTACTTTTACGGCACAAGATGGCTTCAACGGTACTCCCACCCCTATCTACTATATAGTCAAAGATGCCAATGGTAACCAGAGTAATATCGCACAAATAAAGATCATAACATCGTGCAGTTGTGAAGATTATGAGTTGAGTGCCAAAGATGCTGTTCCCGTTTTTAATAGTGTCTCTATTTTTATTATGATGATATTTATCACTATCTTTGCATGGTTATTTTTTAGAGAGAAAGAGGAGATTTAATCATTTGGTTATAATAGCTTTATATCTATATTAAGGATCAGCATGAACTTCAAACTCAAAATAGCTATATCTCTACTCTCTACTCTTCTCTTTCTCTCTTGTGGAGGAGGGGGAGAGAGTAGCTCTCACTCTACTCAGAGCAGTACCCCACAAAAACTTCAACCCCCAAAAGAGGGTATATATTTTGGAGCATTCCCTGATTTTGGAGGTTCAGAAGATATAGTCACAAAAACCAGAGTCAAAAAATTTGAGAAACTAATAGACAAAAATCTTCTATGGGCATGTTTTTCTCAAAACTGGTACAGTGGAGTAGAGTATCCACAAAAAGCGATAGATGAAATATCTAGCCAAGGAGTCGTCCCCTATGTGAGGCTCATGCCACGAAGTGATGAGGAGCAGTTTCACTCAGAGGAGCTTTTTACGATGCAAAATATCATTGATGGCAAGTTTGACAAAGAGCTACATCAGTGGGCTATAGATGCCAAAGATGATGGGACTCCTCTACTACTAGATTTTGCTGTAGAGATGAATGGTGAGTGGTTTAGTTGGAGTGGTGTATTTAATGGCAAAGGTACAAAAAATCTCTATGGAGACCCAACTTACTACGATGGAGCAGAGCGATACCGTGATGCCTATCGTCATATTATAGATATTTTTAGAGAAGAGGATGTCCGAAATATCACTTGGTTTTTTCATGCCAATATCAACTCTCAACCCAATGAGGAGTGGAATCAACCCAAATACTACTACCCTGGAGATGATTATATCGACTGGGTAGGGGTAAGTCTATATGGAGCTATGAACTCAGAGGAGGATTATTGGGAGAGTTTTGAGGAGATACTAGAGAGTCGCTATCAGAGCATCTTGGATATTTCTGATGATAAACCCTTTGCACTCTTGGAGTTTGGTGTGACAGATGGTAACCCTCTTGGAGATAAGGCAGAGTGGTTGAGTGGAGCATTTGAGACTATTTTGGAGGGTGACTATATAGAGTTTAGTGCGATAAGTTATTGGCATGAGAACTGGGAAGAGGAGAGTGGAGCAGAGGCTACCATACGAGTAGACTCCTCTGCTGAGAGTTTAGAGACATTTAGGCGTTATGTTGCAGATGAGACCTTTGTATCAGAGGCTCAATTTGGCTCTCTAAGCCGATAGAGCCATCTCCTCCTCTCCAACATGTTCTGAAATAAGATCTATAATTTTGCTATTTTTTAACTCTATAGCATGGTGTAGTGCATCGAGATCTGGAGCTACCATTATATCAATATCGTGTGCTAAGAGAAGTTTGACATCATCAACTTTTTGATAAGAAATAGCCCAGTAGAGAGCATTTCTTGAAAACTGATCTCTCGTATTGAGGTTGGATTTCCCTCGAATAGAAGAGTAGTTTTCGATTCGATGTTTTATGAGCTTTATCAGAAATAGACCATTTGAGTAGTTTTCCATATTTTCTCCATAATATTAATTTAGTATTAATGTTATGATATAATTTTTTTGTATAAAAATTACTTAAATAACATTAACTTTGGGTTATTTCGAAACATCCCATGCAGATAAGTCCCAAAGACCTCACCCTTTGACCAACTCCCAAACTCCCCTTTGCCGTCGATCGTCTTGGAGAGTCTATCAAAAGCAGACTCTAGTGATTTTGGTGTTGGTTTGGTGTAGTGAAAGGCGTGACCTTTGATCCCCTCTTCATTATAGTAGTAGCCTAGACGATTGAAACGGCTCTCTAGGGTGAACTCTGTATCCAAAACTCCACTCATCTCTTTGTCATCTACTCGATTGGATAGATAGAGTAGACCAGCACACTCTGCATATATAGGTTTGGTTTTGGCATGTTTGATTAGTGAGTTTTTGAATGTAGTAGAGTTTTTGATTCTATTATATGCCTCATCACTCTCTACATATCCACCACAGATATATATACTATCACAATCATCAGGGATAGGTTGATCTTTGGTTGCATCGACTATGACCACCTCTCTAAATAGCTCTTTTAGGAACATTAGATTGTCGTGATAGAGAAATGAGAAGTTTTGATCGTTTACTATGGCTAGTTTTTTGTCTATCTTTTTTATTGTCGGAAAGGGGTAGTCGTTTTTTGCTGTTTTTATTTTTTGGTGCGTTGGGAAACGCACCCTACGGAGTTTTTCTAGGTCGATATGCTCTAGTACCTCTTTGCTGATCTGTTCTATTTTTGAGAGATCTTTTAGGTTTAGACCTAAGTGAGTGTTGCTTAGAGCAGGGAGCTTTTTTTGAATCCAACCTAGTACCTCTATCTTTGGGTGGTCTGTATTGATTTGATCCTCGATTAGCTTGTAATGCATCTTGGATGAGAGGTTGTTGAGTACTACTGCTTTGATAGTATTGTCGTCTCTATACTCCAAAAGACCTTTTAGTACAGCTGAGATAGTTATATAGCTTCCACTTCCATCGAGAACTAGTATC
>Ga0256827_10002753_pt1 | contig 11246 bp, 9 predicted proteins | sample CV84metaG_FD_185977 | JGI IMG/M metagenome (GOLD analysis project Ga0256827, IMG submission 185977) | Hydrothermal vent microbial communities from East Pacific Rise, Pacific Ocean - CV84 | ecosystem: Environmental > Aquatic > Marine > Hydrothermal vents | place: Pacific Ocean: East Pacific Rise... | reverse complement strand
TTAGACTCCTCACACCTATGCAAAAATATGAAAAACTTTTGGAAAAACAATTAGTTTGCTTATAATTCTTTTAAATTTTATAGAATTTACAAAATTTTTTCTACACAACCATACACTTTAGTACAATATAAAACTAATTTTATTGTTAGTAATATACCTAGAAATATATCTATAAAACAAAAACATTACCTAGAATCAGTATTTTATAATTTACAAAATAATTGATTTAATATTAAATATATTGATGATAATTTTACTTCAATAAAAAATAAAGACCCAATTGTTGGTAATAAATGTATAAATTGAAAAATCTGTTGATTATTACAATCATTAACAGAATTTTTTATTAATGATGATAAAAAAATAAATGAATTATTTGAAGGGTATAAAAATTGAAAACAAAACTTTACAAAAATTAAAAATGAGATTATTTCTTTAGAAATAAAAAAATTAGAAATTTTAAAAATGGCTATAGTTAATAATTTTTCTGACAGATTAGAAAAAATAGAACAAAATAAAAAAGAAATAAATTATGAATTAAATTCAGATGATACAAAATTAGAAGAATTAATTACCTCAATAACAGATAAAAATTTATTAGCAGTATTAAATCAATTAAAAGATATGAATACTAATTTATATAATTTAATTGATAATCTAGAGAAAGATAATAAGATACATAATGATAATTCTTATGAATGATTAAAAAAATTTGTAAAAGAATCTGATTGATTTTTTGATAAAATGAGTAAACAAAACTTAATAATATCATTTTTTAAAAAACTATTTCCTAAAGAAAATATAAAAGAATCAAAACAACTAACAAAACAAGAAGAAATAGATGAAGCTATGGATGTTATGGTAGAATTATTGAATAGTAAATACTCAAAAAATTTAGGTTTTAGTATACCTATAATAAAAAAAATTAAAAATAATTACCCTAATAATAAAATAATTCAATGATTACAAAGTTTAATATGAGTTTTATCATTTAATAATATTGAATTAAAAAAGATTGAACATTTAATAAAAGATAAAGATAAAAGATTTTTTAATAAAATTGCATATTCTCATATAAATTATAGTAAATTAAATTCTTCACAACTTAGCCTGGCTCAAAGCATCAATATAGATAAATTATATTATTCAAACTATTCAGATTTAGAAAAGATTTTTACAAAATATGAAGAATTTTTGAAAATGCTTTATTTTCAAGATTATTCTTTTGAGAAATCTAAATATACTAATAATTATCAAAAAATTTTATATAAAAAATGAGAATTTTATTTTGATAAAAATACAAATTTTGAAAATTTCACAAAAAACTTTTTTGAAAAAGTATGAATAAATTTTAATCAAAAACAATTAGATAAAAAAAATATTTGGGAAAGACTTCAATTTGAAATAATAGATAAAAATAATAAAACTATTGAAGGAGCAAGTGAAATAAATAACATTTTTGATATAAAAATATGAGATGATTTATTCCAAATTTATATCATTAATCCAATTTGAGATTCAAAAAACAAAATAGTAACTATTTGAACTGATTTTGATAATAGTATAGAAATTTTACAAGAATTAATGAAAGTTTCTAATGAACAAAATATAGAAATCCTTCAAAACTGAATCAAAAAAGAAGTAGAAGATATTTTAATTATGAATTTTGAAAAAAATAATATTTCTCAAAAAATTAATTTACTTAAAAAAAATTGGTTCAAATTTCAAGAGAAAATTTGAGCTAATGAAGAAAAAGAAATCAATTATGAAAAATCATTATATACAATTAAATCAAATAATAAAGCTACTAAATTAAATAATTTTCATAATCCAAGTATTAATTATGAAGATACAAAAATTCAAACAGACTATTTTTTATGAGATGTTTGAATAACTAAAAGATGAACTCTTAATGAATATTTTTTAAATAAATATATTGTTGATTTTTTAGTTTATTGAAAAGATATTAGAATAAATGAAAGTGAACAAAATAAAATAACTTTTACAAAAAAATTATGAGATAAAAATATTGAAGAAATAAATCATCAATTTAATACATTTGTAAAATTTTTATTATCTACAAGTAGTGTTAATGATAAAAAAACATTTAATTGAATTGAATATATTGAATTAATAGAAAATAATAAAATATATTATGTTTATCTAAATGATAATGATGATTTTTGCAAACTAATGGATGAGGATTGAGATTTAGTTTTACATACAAATATTGAAAAAAATATTAATTGAAAAAAGTGTTTTATTGTAAATTCAAAATATTATATTTATAGAGATGAGAGTGGTAAATTTTGTAAGTTAAGAGATGAGGATTGAGATTTATTTGTTTTTGATGATAATAAAGAAATTAATATAGATGGTAATATATTGTTTAAAAAATTATCTTCTATTAATATTTATTATTATTATGATGATAATATTTGAATTTTTAAAAAATTAAAAAATAGTAAATGAGATTTAATTGATAAAATAATAAAACTAGATAATCAAAAAAAATAGTATTTCTATTTAATAAAAATTTTTTATTAGTAAAAGCAGGAAGCATAAATTACTTTTTAGATATAAATAATGATTATAAAATCATAGAATTTGAATGAGATGAAATAAATTGTTTTTGAAATAAAGAGTACATTTGAAATGATCTTTATTGGGCTGCCTCTTGAAAAAATTACTTTTATATAAATGAAAAATTTGAGAAAATAAAAACTTCTGATTGAGATATCATAACTCAGATTTGAAGAATTGATAATTGATTTGTAATCATTTATTCTCAAAATGAAGAATGATGTTTTTTAGTTAAAATAATAAATAATAATTTTATTAAAATTAAAAATAAAGATTGAAATTTAAATTCTATATTTGAAATTCCCTCTGAAACAGAAATTTTTTGAAAAAAATATTATGAAATAAGAAATTATGACTCTGATAAAATCATAAAGGATAATGTTTTAAAAAATATATATAATTCAGATAATGAATTCATAAAACATATACATTCTCCTTTTAATATGTTTTGAAATAGGTACTGTTTAGCAAGATGAGAATACTGAAAAACATATACTTTAAATGAAAAGTTAGAAAGAATAATAATAAATTGAGAAAATATTGATGTAGAAACTATTTTTCAAGAATGATTAGATATAGATTTTTTTTGAGTTCAAGTTAGTAATATTAATGATCATTATTATAATAATAGCTATGAAAAAATATGTATTACAAAAGACTTAAAACAATTAGAAATAAATTGAAATAAAATAAAAAAACATTTAACAAATTGAACAATTTTTTGAAAAAAATATTCTGTTTTTGAAAAATCTGAATGAAATACAATATGTGTAGATAAAAATAGAAATGAACTTAAAAAAATAAATCAAACAGAAATCAATATTTTAGATATATGAGAAGAAGCAGAATATAATTTAATAAAATATTCAAAAATAAAAATTAAATTAAATAATTGAGAAGAAGAATGGAGATATATAGATAAAAATTGAACTTTTCTTAAAATTGAATGAGAATATATTGAAAAAATATGAGAAAAATCTAATTTTTTTGATGAAGAATATACTTATTTTTATTCAAAAAAAGAATGAGGTTTTTCTATGAATAATGAATGAAAAAAGTTACAAATAGATTGAAATAATATTTTATTAATATTTGAAGAAATAAATCTTTTTTGAAATGAATATATCCCATTATTAAATAATAAACATGATTCTATTTGTGTAAATAAAAATTTAAAAATTTTAACTACAAATTGAAAAAAAATTGTTAATATAATAACTAAGGAAACAGATGAAAATAGTATTGAAGTTCTATTTATAATTAAAAAAGACAATTATGAAGAATCTTTGTGATCTATTGATATTAAAGAAAGTGATATTGATTCTTAAATTTTAAAAAAACTAAAACCCTCTACTGTCAAAATGAAAATAAATATATATTTTTCAGTTGATAAACAGAGGGTTTTAGTTTTTTTATTCAATCTTATTTCTTCATTTCACAAGCTCAATTCACACATTTTTGTCATTCATATTCTTTCATAACTCATTTTGAAACAAAAGTTTTATATATTTTACATCATACACATATTCCAAAAAATGCTTCCAGAAACATAAATATTATACATAAAACACAAGCTAATATAGCAGGATTCATTGGTAAAACAATAAATAGATTATTTAATATATTCAACTCAACTTGTTGAATTACAGCTAGCACTTGAGGATTTGAACATTCAATTATTCAAGATAATAATAACAAACAATATATTACAAATGTTGATAAAATAAAACCAATTATCCAAGCAAACTTTTTTTGAACTGCTCAAACCCAAAACTTTTCTTTGTTTTTTATAAATGGTCTAACTATATTTCAAAATATTGAAAATTCTGGTCAGATAAAAATTTTTAAAATAAAGTCTACCCATATTGTTCAAACAACAATTAAAGCAATATTTTCAAAATTATTTAATTCTTCAGGTGCAAGAGATTTTAAATTTTCATATTGATGTTGCTTCCCAAAACTATTTGAAATTGAACTCATCAAGTTAACAATATTATTTTCTTTATAATTTGGAACTGGAAATTTGTACATAATTTATATTATATTTATTAATGCTCATTATTATAAAAAAAATATTAATAAATCAAATAAAAAGATAGCTAATATTAATTATTAACTATCTTTTTTATTTTTATAATGTTTATAAATTAATCTAATAATTCATTTATAATTTCATCCTCTGAAGTTATATTTAATTTTTCATCAATTAATTCTTTTAGAGCAGTATAAATTGCAACTAATTTTTCTTTTTTAGTATCAGATAATTTAGTATTTGCTTCTAATTTTTCTATTTTAGAATCAATTTTTGTAATAATCTTTTCTAATTTATCATTAGAAACTTTATCTAATCTTCCTTCTAATTTTTTAGCAAATGCTTTTTTATATTTCATTTTTAATTCAAATCTTTTTTCTTTATATTCACTTCTCATTTCTTGTCTTTTTTCTTTATTTCCATCTCTCATTTCTTTTCTTACACCTTTATTTTTCATTTTATTAGTTTTCATTTCTTTTTTCATTTCTCAATGTAGGATTTCACATTTTTCAATAAATGCTTTTGCTTCAGGAGTTTCAGTTCCAACAATTTCTTTTACTTTAGCAAAATGAGCCATTTTATTTTTTTTCATTTCTTCTTTTTTTGCCTCCCTTTTTTCTTTCATTTCTTCTCTATGTTTTTTTAATTCTTCTTCATTCATAGATTTCATTTTTTCAACCATTTCTTCATGTGCTTTCTTTTTATCTTCCATTTTAGCTTTTTTTTCAGCTTTTAATTCATTTAATTTATCTTGTATTTCTTTTGGTAATTTTTCAAAATAAGGTTTCATTTCTTCTTGCATTTTAGCCATTTTAGCTTTTCTTTCTTCCATCATTTCTTGATGTTTTTTCATCATTTCTTCTCTATTTCCCATTTTCATAGAAGTTTGTACAGCTCTATGTTCAGCTTTCATAGAAGTTTTTTCTGTTTTATAATCAGTCCTCATTTCTCAATATGTAGTTGCAGAAACTGCAGAAGTACTAATTAATCCAGCAATTAAAATTGCAGATGCTATTTTTGTAGTTTTCATAATTTTTGTAAATTATTTAATAATATATTTTTCTTCTTTTTTAGAAGATAGGCTCATAATAATCTAAAATCTTAAATTAACCTTAAAAGAATTTTAATATAAATCTTTTAAAAATGCAAATAATTAAATATTAAAAATATTATTAATAATAATTAATAATTTTTTAACTCTCATATTAGCCATTTTTCAACTAATTTTCTATCTTCTAATTCTTCATCCATATGTTTTTTCATCATTTCTTTAAAAACTTTATTTTCCATTTCAAAAAAGAAAAATGGATTTTCCTTAAGCTTTTCCTGTAAAACTGAAGTTTGTTTATTATCTAAATCTAATAAAACATCATAAACTCACTTCAATTTTTCTTCACTAAGTTCATGAATGCTCTCCCTAATTTTATAAATAATATCTTCCTCTAAAAGTAGATTTCTATTCAAAAATTCTATAATTTTTTGTTTTATTTCCATGTTTAATTTTTATTTTTTATTTTTTTCCATATATTCTTTATTTTTAGCTTCTTCTTCTTGTGAAACAATTCTGTTTATTGAAACAATAGGATTCCTAGATTGATTAACTTCTTTTATACTTACAATTTCTGATTTTTTTGTTTTTGAATTCCATTGATTTCATCACAGTATTATTGGATTTCAACTTGAACTCATTCATAAAAATATACCAATATGCCCTCATCATTTTCTTCCCATAACAACAATATCCCCAGGCATTGGTTTTTCTCAAGGTAAATTTAACTTTCTTCCATCAGCTTGTCAGCTTAATGCTGCTAAATTTCAAGCACTATTGAGATCAATTCAATTTTTCTTTGCTATAGCATTAATAAATCATTTACACCAAGGAGTTTTAGCAGGGTCAAATCATAATAAATCTGTTAATTTTTGATTGTCAGCAGGATTATTTTCATTAAGTCACATATATTGTTTAGCATCTTCTAACATCCTTTTAGTTTGTCATTCTGGTAAACTGTCAATAGCCTTATCTAATAATGCATTATTTTCAATATTAGGTCATTTATCAAAATTATAACTTTTTCAAGAATTACTATAATTTGTAAGTGCTGATTTTAGATAATTAGGATTTTCACTTCTTGCTTTTTGTATTCTTTTTAAAACTTCATTTTCATTTGGATTATAATTTGAATCTTCTTTTTTTAATTCTTCAATTTCTTTTTTAGCTGCTTGCATATCTATAAATAGATTCAATTCCTCTAAATTTTGTGGAAACTTCTTTCATTCTAGTTTTTCTAAAAAAGAAGACAAATTTTTCATTGTTTCTTCTCAATATATAACCGCTGCTTCATCCAAAAGTTTTCAATCAAGATTTTTCAAGAAAGGTTCTTCTTTTAATAATTTTTCTCTTTTTGAAGGAATAGTTTTTCAATCTTTATCAACATTTGTTTTATTAAACTCTTTCACTTCTCATTTTAAAAATTGTTCTCTTAATCTATTTTTTGTATTCTCTAGTTTTTCTCCATCTTTTTTATATTTTTCAACTAATTCATCAAAACTTTCAATTTTTACTGAAGTTTGTAAACTTTTTTCAATTTTTTCATCTAATCATTTTAAAATATCCTTTCTTTCTTTCACTTTATCAGGAGATTTTTCATTACTCTCTTTTCAATCTAAAATATTATTTAATTTTTCTCATCATTTTTTTCATAAATAAAAAAGTTCATTATTTCATTTAATTAATTCTTTTTGTGTTTCTTTAAATACATTTTCATTTTCTTTAGTTTTTTTTGCTCAGTTTTGTGCTGTTTCTTTCAATGACAACTCTATTTCAGATTTTTGATTTTGTATATCTTTGTTTTGTAAAGCTTCTGCCATAATAAAAATAGTTATAAATTAAATTTATAACTACTTTATCATATTATTTTTTTATTTGCAAATAAAAGATTATTTTCTATCCTCAAAAACTATAACCAACTCATTTAACTGTCTCAATTAATTTTTTGTCTAACTTTCTTCTAAGGTTTGATATATAAACATCAAGTTTTGAATCATCATTAAATAAACTATCTGCTCACCAGACAAATTCTATTAAATCAGTTCTGGTGCAAACTCTAGATTTATTTTCTAGTAAATATGAAAAAATCAAAAATTCTTTTGTGGTTATTTTAATTTTTTCTCAAGATTTTAAAAATTCTCTTTTATCTAAATCTATTTCTAAATCTCAAAAAGTTAATTTATTTGAAGAACTATTTATTTTTAAATTTGCTTTTATTCTAGCCTCAAGTTCCCTTAAATCAAAAGGTTTTACAATATAATCAATTGCTCAATTTTCAAATCATTCCAATTTCTGATTAATAGAATCTTTTGCTGTTATCATAATTATTGGAGTTTCAACTCTTCAATTTAATTTTCTAGCAATAGTAATTCAGTCAATTTCTGGAAGCATTAAATCAAGTAAAAGCAAATCAAATTTTTTACTTTTTGCTAAATCAAGACCAACTTCTCAATCAAAAGCCTGAGTAACTTCAAAATTTTCTAATCTCAAATAATCAGCTATATTTTGAGAAATTTCTCTATTATCTTCTACTAATAATATTTTTGTCATAATTATATTTATTACAATATATTCCCCTCCTTTACAAAGGAGGGGCTAGGGGTGGGTTTTTATAATTTATAATTTATAATTTATAATAAATTTTGTTCATTTTTCATATTCACTTTCAACTTCTATTTTCCAATTATATAAATCACTAAGCCTTTTAACTAAAAATAATCAAACACCAAATCATTCTAAATTTTTATTACTTCTAAAAAATTTGTTCCAAATATTTTTTAAATCTTCTTTTTTTATTCAAATTCAGTTATCAGAAATATAGAAATTATTTTTATTTAATCATATTTCTAATTTTATCAAAGGTTTAAAGTTATCTGTTGACATTTTTTTATTTTTAGAAAATTTTATTGCATTAGATATAAGATTTCAAAATAAAATATTAAAAGTATTTTGTTCAATATTAAGAAAAATATTTTTTTCTATTTTATAATTAACTTCAATATTTTCTTTTCATATATTTTTTATTATTTCAGAATTTTCTATATATTCTTGACTAAAATCCTCTAAATATTCTGAAAAATTAATCTTAGTTTTATCTAAATTTTCTATTTTATTTTCTACTCTTGAAAGCAATAAAAATGTTTCAAGTAAATTATCTAATTTTTTAGTTTTTTCTTTTATATTTTCTAATAATATTTTTGTATCTTGCTTATCTAACTTATTTTTTTCTAATTTTTTATTATATAAATCAATTTTAGAATTTATAATCATAAGTGGAGTTTTGAATTCATGACTCACATCTGTGATAAATTGCTTCAAATTTGAAGTTTGTTTTTTAATATGACAGAAAGAATTATTAATTGTTGAAGCTAAAATATTTATTTCATCTTGCTTATTTCAAACAATTTTTAATTTTTCAAAATCTTTATCTATATCTAATTCTTCAGCTTTTTTAGAAATCATTTTTAAATTTCTAAATGAATATTTAGTAATTCTTTTTCAAATAAAATAAAATAAAAATAAAGATATAAAAATAATAAATAAGCTAATTTTAATAATTATAATTTGAGATTTTACATATGGAGTTGTATCAAAAAAAACTTTTACTTCTCATATTTCAGGATATTTCTTACTATAAATAAAAAATATTTTTCATCCATCAGAATAAAATAATGAATCTTTTATATTCTTTAGATTTTTCATATTATGATGAATCTTTTTTGCAACTCATTTTGAACAAATAAGTTCATCTCATTTATTAGAAATAATAATTGTATCTTTTTGAAGAATATATTTTTTAAAAGCTTTAATATTTCTTTCTGGATTAATTACATGTCTTTTTTGAGTAGATAAATCTTTTGCATCTACATTCAATTTTTTTGCTTTTAATATTTTATTATAATTTGTATTCATATCATACCAACTTTCCTCTTTCTGGTCAGAATACCACAAAAAGAAATAAATAATATTTATGGCAAATAGCAAAATCAGAAGTCAAACAAAATTAAAAAGACTAAATAGAAATACTATTTTGTCAGATGTTTTTAGTTTAGAACAGAATTTTTTCATAAATTTATTTATGGACAAGGGGCTAAAGACCCTTGTTGTAGTTAATTAATTAGATATTTTTTCCAAAAAATATTAACAAGGGTCTTTAGCCCCTTGTTTTTTTCTTAATTATAATAAAAGAATAGCTTAAATTAAGCTTAAACTTTTAAGCAAAAGTTCAAAATATTTTAATGTCCATATTGCTTGTTTTAAAGTTTTTAGGCAGATTTTTAATTTCTAAATTTTCTTCTAAATCAAAAATAGCTCAAGTTTTTTCATCAATTAGATGGATATGATTTCAGTTATTTTTTTCAAAATAAGCTTTTTTTCATATTCAAATAATTTTTCTCAACTCTCCTTTTGTAACTAACTGCTCAACATTTCTATAAATACTAGACTTCCCTGCTTCTGGAAAATCCTTAGAAATCTGTTCAAAAATTTCCTCAACAGTCAAATGTTTCATATTACAAATATTTATAATATCTTGTGTGTAATAATGTGTTTTCATAAGTTTTTTATTTAATTTTTACTCAATTATTTCCCCATTTTGCAAATCAACCAAAGTTTTATAAATTTTGGAATTTTTCATCAATTCAATATGAGTTCATTCATCTTCAATTTTTCAATTTTCTAAAACAATAATTTTATCTGAATGCATAACTGTTTGCAGTCTGTGGGCAATAACTATTGAAGTTCTTCATTTCATTAATTTATCAAGTGCTTTTGTAATTTCACTTTCTGAAATACTATCCAGTGCTGAAGTTGGCTCATCAAGAATTATTATTTTTGGATTTTTTAGAAAAATTCTAGCAATTGCTAATCTTTGTTTTTCTCCTCAACTTAATTTTACTCATTTTTCTCAAACTTCTGTATCTAATCATTTTTCTAATTTTTTCACCATTTCTGAGATTTGTGCTTTTTCTAATGCTTGCCAAATTTGTTTTTCTTGTTCTTTTTGTAGGGTATCCAGGCCTGCATACCCTACAGTATTTTCAAAAGCATACTCCATATTTTCTCTTATTGTTCCATCAAAAATTCAAGGTTCTTGAGGTAGATATCAAATTTCTTTATAAAAACTTTCTATTTTTAAACTTTTTAATTCTTGATTATCTACTAAAATTTTTCAATTATTATAATCATATAATCTCAATAAGATTTTAATTAATGTAGATTTTCAACCTCAACTATGCCCTACTAAAGCATTTTTCTTTCATTCTAAAAATTCTAAATTTAGTTGCTTGAATATTTTATTTTTTTCTGAATAACCAAAATCAACTCACTTAAATTCTATTTTTCAAGTTTTATAAACATATTTTTCAGTTCAATTTTTTATTTCATTTGGTTTTTCTATAAATTCTTGAAGTTTTTTATAAGCTTGAATATCCTTATTTATTCTATTAAATTCATTTATTGCAACATCTATTGGATTCCGCATTACCCATAAATATGAAACTAACATTGTTAATAAAGCTATACTTAAATCTCATTTTATTACTGAATATCAAATATATAAAAAAATTAAAATTTCTAATCATT
>Ga0256827_10002752_pt1 | contig 11247 bp, 12 predicted proteins | sample CV84metaG_FD_185977 | JGI IMG/M metagenome (GOLD analysis project Ga0256827, IMG submission 185977) | Hydrothermal vent microbial communities from East Pacific Rise, Pacific Ocean - CV84 | ecosystem: Environmental > Aquatic > Marine > Hydrothermal vents | place: Pacific Ocean: East Pacific Rise... | reverse complement strand
TAATATTCTCATAGTTAGTTATAATTACAGCAAAAGCTCCTAGTAAATAAATAAGAGCCATTGTTGGAACTAATTTTTCTGTTACTTGAGCTATACGTTTTATTCCACCTATAATTACAAAAGCCAATAATACAGCTAATACTCCTCCTGTTATTATATGAGGAACTCCAAATGTTGCATTAATTGCATTAGATATACTATTAATCTGTGGCAAATTACCTGTTCCAAAAGAACTAATAATTGTAGCTATTGCAAAAGTTGCTGCCAACCACTTCATATTCAGCTTGTTTTTCATATAATACATAGGTCCTCCAGAGACAAGCCCCTTTTCATCAATCTCTCTATACTTATGAGATAAAGTAACCTCTACAAATTTAGTAGTCATACCAAGCATTGCTGTTACTAGCATCCAAAATAATGCTGCTGGACCTCCAAGGTGAATTGCTAATGCTACACCTGCAATATTACCTGTTCCTACAGTGCCACTTAATGCTGTTGTTAATGCTTGAAAATGCGAAGTGTCCCCAACATCTTCTTTCTTATCATATTTACCTGATACTATACGTATTGCATGTCTAAAATATCTTATTTGAGGAAATTTTAAGTAAATAGTGAAAAACACACCTGTTCCTATTAAAGCATACACAAACCATGAAGCCCCACCTATATAACTATCTAATAATGATAAAAAATCGTTCAGTTCTTGCATTTTATTTAAATGTTTATCTTGTTGTTTTTATAATAACTACAAAAGTATAAATATTTTAATAATACGCAATACTTCTTATGTTTTGAGATAAAAAAATAGCCTTTATTTAGAAATTAAACAAAGGCTATTTTGTGGTTATTTTTTATAGTTATTTTTATCTTAAAGCTGCCTGTGCTGCTGCCAATCGAGCAATTGGTACTCTAAATGGTGAACAACTAACATAATTCATACCTACTCTATGACAAAATTCTACAGAGCTTGGCTCTCCCCCATGTTCTCCACAAATACCAACTTTTAATTTAGAATTAACAGAGCGTCCTTTACTTGTACCTATCTCCACTAATTGTCCTATTCCTTCTTGATCTAAAACTTGAAAAGGATCAGCTTTTAATATACCTTTCTTTAAATAAACCGGTAAAAATTTACCTGCATCATCTCTAGAGTATCCAAATCCCATTTGAGTAAGATCGTTTGTGCCAAAAGAGAAAAATTCTGCATGTTTTGCTATTTCATCTGCAGTTAATGCTGCTCTAGGAATTTCTATCATTGTTCCCACCATATATTCCACTTTATCTCCTTTTTCTGCAAACACCTCATTAATTACACCTCTTACAATATCCTCTTGAACTTTAAATTCTTTCATTGTTCCAACTAAAGGTATCATAATTTCAGGATAAGTTTTTATTCCTTCTGCTTTTAATTCTAAAGCTGCTTCTATTATTGCACGAGCCTGCATTTCTGTAATTTCAGGATAAGTATTACCCAAACGACAGCCTCTATGACCTAACATTGGATTAGATTCGCTCAGGTCTGCAACTTTTTGTTTTATAATATCTACAGATATCCCCATTACATCGGCCATTTCTTTCTGATTTTCATCTTCGTGAGGGATAAATTCATGCAAAGGGGGATCTAATAAACGAACAGTTACAGGCAACCCTGCCATTGCTCTAAACACATCTCTAAAATCATTACGCTGGATAGGTAATAGTTTATCTAAAGCTTCTCTTCTACCTTTCTCATTTTCAGCTAAAATCATTTCTCTCATACGAATTAATCTTTCACCCTCAAAGAACATATGTTCTGTACGACAAAGACCTATTCCTTCTGCTCCAAAATCAATAGCAACCTTACAATCTCTTTCTGTTTCAGCATTAGTTCTAACACCTAATTTTCTATATTTATCTGCTAATTTCATTACATCTGAAAAATCGCCACTTAATTCTGCATCTTTTGTTGCTATTTTTCCATCATAAACCTCTCCGGTTGAACCATTTAAAGATAACCAATCTCCTTCATGATATTCTTTTCCATCAATAGTCATAACTCTTGATTTATAATCAATTTTTACAGCTCCAGCTCCAGAGACACAACATTTTCCCATTCCTCTAGCAACAACTGCCGCATGAGAAGTCATACCTCCTCTTGCAGTAAGAATACCCTTTGCTACATTCATCCCTTCAAGATCTTCAGGTGATGTTTCAACCCTCACTAATATAGTCTTTGTATATTTATCAGCTTCATCAGCAAAAAATACTATTTGACCTGTTACAGCTCCTGGTGATGCCGGCAACCCTTTAGTTAATACATTTGCTTGTTTTATAGCTTCACCATCAAATACCGGATGTAATAATTCATCTAATTTTGCAGGTTCTAATTTTAAGATAGCCTCCTTTTCATCTATCATACCGTCTTTCAATAAATCCATTGCTATCTTAACCATAGCGGCAGCCGTTCTTTTACCATTACGAGTCTGTAACATCCAAAGTTTACCATCTTGAATAGTAAATTCTAAATCCTGCATATCCTTATAATGTTTCTCAAGGTTCTTTTGTGTTTTATCTAATTCTGCAAAAACATTTGGCATTAACTCTTCTAAAGATGGGTATTTATTTTTTCTATCATCTTCTGATACTCCTGCTAATGTTGCCCATCTTTTAGAGCCTTCTAAGGTTATTTGTTGAGGTGTACGCACTCCCGCCACAACATCTTCTCCTTGAGCATTTATCAAATACTCTCCATTAAATATATTTTCTCCGGTAGCGGCATCTCTAGTAAAAGCAACACCTGTACCTGAGTTTTCTCCCATATTTCCATAAACCATTGCTTGAACATTCACAGCTGTTCCCCACTCTTCTGGTATTTGATTCATACCTCTATAATAAATAGCTCTAGGATTCATCCAACTATCAAAAACAGCTGTAACTGCTCCCCATAATTGTTCCCAAGGGTCATCAGGAAAATCTACTCCGGTTTGTTTTTTACAAGCTTCTTTAAAATCAACAACCATCTGTTGTAAATCTGATACTTCTAATTCTGTATCTAAGGTAACTCCTTTTTTCTCTTTTACTTTATAAATTATCTCCTCAAAAGGATCATGATCTTCTTTTGATTGTGCTTCTACTCCTAAAACAACTCCACCATACATCTGAACAAATCGTCTATAAGAATCCCAAGCAAATCGTTCGTTTCCTGTTTTAGCTATCAATCCTTGTACTGCATCATCATTCATTCCTAAATTCAAAACAGTATCCATCATTCCAGGCATAGATACTCTAGCTCCAGACCTAACTGACACTAAACATGGATTTTCATTACTTCCAAACTTAGTTCCCATTGTTGCTTCTATTTTTGCAACAGCAACTTCAACATCAGTCTTTATCAAGCTAATAACCTTATCTCGACCTTGTTCATTATACTCTGTACATGTATCTGTAGTAATAGTAAATCCCGGAGGTACCGGCACTCCTATTAAATTCATTTCTGCAAGGTTAGCTCCCTTACCACCCAACAAATTCTTCATATCTGCTTTACCTTCAGCTTGTCCGTTGCCAAAAGTATAAACACGCTTTTTTTGTGTCATAATGAAATATATTTTAGGATTAAAAAATACTTAAACTCAAATATAAAAATAAAAAAAGGCTTACTAAAATATTAGTAAGCCTTTTTTATGAAAAAATAAAAAATTATTTTTTATAGCCATATACTGCTAAATCACCTAATTCCTCTTCAATGCGAAGTAATTGGTTGTATTTTGCCATACGGTCTGAACGACTCATTGAGCCTGTTTTAATTTGTCCTGAATTTGTTGCTACAGCAATATCTGCAATTGTAGCATCTTCAGTTTCTCCTGAGCGATGACTTGTTACAGAAGTATAACCTGCACGATGAGCCATTTCAATAGCGTTTAAAGTCTCAGTTAGTGTGCCTATTTGATTAACTTTAATTAGAATTGAATTAGCGGCTTTAAGATCAATACCTTTTTTAAGATAATCAACATTTGTTACAAAAAGGTCATCACCAACAATCTGACATTTATCACCAATTTGAGCATTTAATTCAACCCATCCATCCCAATCTCCTTCATCCATACCATCTTCTATTGAATCTATTGGGTATTTTGAAATTAATTCTTGTAAATATGCTGCTTGTTCTTTACTTGAACGTTTTGCACCATTAGCTCCTTCAAATTTAGAGTAATCATAAACTCCATTTGAATAAAACTCAGAAGCAGCACAATCTAAAGCAATAGTAACTTCACTTCCTGGTTTGTAACCTGCATTTTCTATAGCTTTTATAATTGATTCTAAAGCATCTTCAGTTCCATCTAATGCTGGAGCAAAGCCACCCTCATCTCCTACGGCTGTACTTAAATTTCTATCGTGAAGAACTTTCTTAAGACTATGGAAAATCTCAGCTCCCATACGTAATCCTTCACGGAATGATGGAGCTCCTATTGGACGAATCATAAATTCTTGAAATGCTATTGGCGCATCAGAATGAGAGCCTCCGTTAATAATATTCATCATTGGAACTGGTAATGTAACAGCGTTAGCACCACCTATATAACGATACAATGGTAACTCAACATACTCTGCAGCAGCCTTTGCTACTGCTAAAGAAACACCAAGTATTGCATTAGCTCCCAAATTACTTTTTGTTTTAGTTCCATCAAGTTTTAACATTGCTGTATCAACGCCTACTTGATTTGTACAATCCATACCTAAAATCTCAGGTCCTATTTTATCATTTACATTAGCTACTGCTTTTAAAACCCCTTTACCTAAGAAACGACTTTTATCACCATCTCTTAATTCTAAGGCTTCATTTTCGCCAGTAGATGCACCAGAAGGCACTGCTGCTCTTCCAATAATTCCACAATCTAAAGTTACTTCAACTTCAACAGTTGGATTACCACGTGAATCCATTATTTCACGTGCATGAACATTTGCAATTGATCCCATAATTATAAATTTTACTTTTAATTATACAAAAAAAGAGATAAATATATAATTCACCTCTCTTTTTTGTAATACTAAATATGAATTATTATTCTTTATTTTCTTCTTTTGTTTCCTCAGCCTTCGGTTGCTCTTCAGCTACATCTGTTTTTTTAACATTTGTATCTGACTTAGCATCAACATTATTCACCTTATCTTCAACCTCTGCAGTTTCTTTCACTTCTGTTTCAGAAACATTTGTATTTTCTTTAGTTGTTTTTTTTGATGAACCACCTCTTCTTCTTCTTGAAGCTGTTTTAGTTGTTGACTTTTTAGCTTGAGTATAACCTTCATTATAATCAACTAATTCAATAATACACATTTGAGCATTATCTCCTAAGCGTGTCTCTGTTTTTAAGATACGTGTATATCCTCCTGGGCGATTTGCTACTTTAACAGCAACATCTCTAAAAAGTTCGGATACGCTCTCTTTATTCTGTAAATAACTAAATACTACTCTTCTAGAGTGTGTTGAGTCTACCTTTGATTTTGTAATTAAAGGTTCAACATAACTTTTAAGAGCTTTTGCTTTAGCAACAGTAGTATTTATTCTTTTATGCAGAATTAATGAAGTAGCCATATTTGCTAACATAGCATTTCTATGTGCAGCTTTTCTACCTAAATGATTAAAACTTTTATTATGTCTCATTTAATTTATTCTTTCTCAAGTTTATACTTACTGATGTCCATTCCAAAAGTTAAATTCATTGATTCTAACAAATCATCTAACTCTGTTAATGACTTTTTACCAAAATTTCTAAATTTTAATAAATCATTTTTATTAAATGTACATAAATCACCTAAAGAGTCGACATCGGCTGCTTTTAAACAATTTAATGCACGTACAGAAAGATCCATATCAACTAATTTTGTTTTTAAAAGTTGACGCATATGTAATACTTCCTCATCAAATTCCTCTGCTTGATATCTATCGTCAGAATCTAATGTTATCTTCTCATCAGAGAACAACATAAAATGATGTATTAATATTTTTGCAGACTCTTTTAATGCTTCTTTTGGATGTATAGAACCATCAGTTTTAATTTCAAACACAAGCTTTTCATAATCTGTTTTTTGTTCTACCCGATAATTTTCAACAGAAAATTTAACATTGCGTATTGGTGTATGAATAGAATCTAATGCTATAATACCAAACTCACTATCTACAGGCATATTTTCCTCAGAAGGAACATAGCCTCTACCTTTATTAATAGATATTTCCATTTGCAATTTAATAGAAGGTTCTAATGTGCAAATTGGTAAGTCTGGGTTCAACACCTCAAATCCTGTTAAAAAACGAGCTATATCACCAGCAGTAAAGACATCTTGACCTGATATAGTTACAGAAACTTTTTCATTGTCAATATCTTCTACTTTTTGCTTAAATCTAACTTGTTTTAAATTTAATACTATTTCAGTAACATCTTCAATTACTCCTGGGATTGTAGAAAATTCATGTTCTACGCCTTCAATTTTAACTGTTGTAATAGCAAAACCTTCTAATGAAGAGAGTAATATTCTGCGTAACGCGTTACCTACTGTGTTGCCATAACCTGGCTCCAAAGGTCTGAATTCGAATTTCCCAAAATGGTCATCCGCATCCAACATTATAACTTTATCGGGCTTTTGAAAAGCTAAAATTGCCATAATTTTATTATTACTTAGAGTATAATTCTACAATTAATTGTTCCTTAATATTTTCTGGTATTTCTGACCTTTCAGGAACATTAAGGTATTTACCACTATTACTACTACTATCCCACTCTAACCAAGCGTACTTACTATGATTATTGCCAGATAATGAATTCGTAATCACTTCTAATGATTTTGATTTCTCTCTAACACCAATAGTTTGTCCTTGTTTTAAAGTATAAGATGGTATGTTTACAATGTTTCCATCTACTGTGATGTGTTTATGAGAAACTAGTTGTCTGGCTGCAGCTCTGGTAGGAGCTATCCCTAAACGATAGACAACGTTGTCTAATCTTGATTCTAGTAACTCTAATAACACCTCTCCAGTAACACCTTTACTTCGCTGTGCTTTGTGAAACATATTAGCAAATTGCTTTTCAAGTATACCATAAGTGTACTTTGCTTTTTGCTTTTCAAGAAGTTGTATTCCATACTCAGAAGACTTTCTTCTTTTTTTATTTGCTCCGTGTTGCCCTGGAGGAAAATTTTTCCTCTCAAAATATTTATCCGGTCCGTAAATAGATTCTCCGAATTTTCTGGCAATTTTTGTTTTTGGTCCAATATATCTAGCCATTTCTGCTAAAGTTTTTTAAATTCTAAATTAAACACGTCTCCTTTTTGGAGGTCTACATCCGTTATGAGGTAAAGGAGTAACATCAACTATTTCAACTATTTCAATACCTTTATTGTGTATAGTTCTAATTGCAGACTCTCTTCCGGTACCCGGACCTTTTACATAAACTTTTGCCTTTCTCATTCCTGAGTCATAGGCTACTTTAGCGCAATCTTCGGCAGAAACTTGAGCTGCATAAGGAGTATTCTTTTTAGAACCCCTAAACCCATTTTTTCCTGCAGATGACCAAGATATTACCTGTCCATCGTTATTTGTTATCGAAATAATAATATTATTAAACGATGAATGGATGTGTACTTGCCCACTAGCTTCGACCTTTACGACCTTTTTCTTTGTAGTTTTAGACTTTTGTGCCATAATTATTTATTATTTAGAAGCTTTCTTTTTATTCGCAACGGTTTTCTTTTTACCTTTACGAGTACGCGCATTATTTTGAGTATTTTGTCCACGTACCGGTAAACCGTTACGATGACGAATACCTCTGTAACATCCAACATCCATTAATCTCTTAATGTTTAATTGGACTTCTGATCGAAGTTCACCTTCTAATTTAAATTGCTCATTAAGAATTTTTCTTAAATCTGCAATATTTGAGTCTGTCCAATCCTTAACTTTTGTATCATAATCGATACTTGCTTCGCTAAGAATCTTACGAGCAGAACTTCGTCCAATACCAAAAACATATGTGAGACCTATCTCTCCTCTTTTATTTTTTGGTAAATCAACACCTACTAATCGTGCCATAAATCAATCTTTAAATTTCAGTTTGCAAAGTTAATTAAATTATCCTTGACGTTGTTTGAATTTTGGATTTTTTTTGTTAATCACATACAAACGTCCTTTTCTTCGTACGATTTTACAATCAGAACTACGTTTTTTTACTGATGCTCTTACTTTCATCTTTTAAAGTTCTTTTTATTTGTACCTAAATGTTATGCGTCCCTTTGTTAAATCGTAGGGAGACATTTCTACTTTAACTTTATCTCCTGGTAATATTTTAATGTAATGCATACGCATTTTACCTGAGATATGAGCTGTAATGATATGCCCATTTTCTAATTCTACTCGAAACATTGCATTACTCAATGCTTCTATAATGGTGCCATCTTGTTCTATTGAAGGCTGTTTAGCCATAATGCTTTAATTTTTATTACTATTTTTCTTTAATACTCAATCATAGTCTAACAATAAATTGTCGACTTGCAAAGGTAATAATATTAATCATATATAAAACAATATATGTATTTTCTTGCAACTCTAATTATGAAAATATTATATATTATTTAATTTTAATATTATTTATGCGATTGCCTTAAAGTAATATCAAAGTATTTGAAACAAATAATTGATTAAATTAAAGTTCGACCGCCTTTTATTCGACCACTTTTCATTAATCCATCATAATGTCTCATCAATAAATGACTTTCAACTTGTTGTAGTGTATCTAAAACTACTCCTACCATAATTAAAAGTGATGTTCCACCATAAAAATAAGCAAAACTTCTTTCTATGCCTGCTATCATTGCAAAAGCTGGCATAATTGCAACTATTGCAAGGAAAATAGATCCTGGTAATGTTATTCTAGACATTACTGTGTCAAGAAATTCTACTGTTTTTCTTCCTGGTTTAACTCCTGGAATAAATCCTGAATTCTTTTTCATATCCTCCGCCATCTGCGTAGGATTTATTATTATTGCAGTATAAAAGTATGTAAAAACAACGATTAAAAATGCAGTAACAAAGTTATACCAGAATCCTGTATTATCTGACAATGCTGCTGCTATTCCTGTAGCGGCATCACTTTCAGAAAAGCCTACTAATACTATTGGCAAAAACATAATTGCTTGAGCAAATATTATAGGCATAACACCTGATGCATTTACTTTTAAAGGGATATATTGTCTAACCCCACCGTATTGTTTATTACCAACAACACGTTTAGCATACTGTACAGGTATTCTTCTTGTTCCTTGTATTAATAATATTGTTAATGCAACAACAACTGCCAGTGCTATCATTTCTACTAAAAACATAACTAAACCGCCACCTTGCTCATTTATTCTAGAGTAAAGTTCTACCCATATTGCAGATGGTAGTCTTGCTATTATACCTATCATAATAATTAATGAAATACCATTACCAATACCTTTGTCTGTAATTTTTTCACCAAGCCACATTACAAACATTGTCCCTGCTGTCAAAATTACTACTGAAGAAATTGTAAAGAAGGCTCCTCCTAATACAAAAGCTGAGACTGGTAATTGAGCATGTAAATTAGCTATATAACTTGGGCCTTGTAAGAGTAGTATTACTACTGTAAGGTATCTTGTTATTTGATTAATTTTACGTTGACCACTTTCTCCTTCTTTTTGCATTTTTTGAAAATAAGGTACAGCCATTCCTAATAATTGTATAACAATAGAAGCTGAAATATAGGGCATAATACCTAATGCAAAAATTGAAGCGTTGGAAAATGCACCTCCTGAAAACATGTCTAAAAGACCTAATACACCTCCAGATGCTTGTGCTTTTAATGCTCCTAATTGCATAGGATCAATACCTGGTAAAACAACTCTTGTTCCAAGTCTATATATTAATATAAGCCCTAGGGTTGTTAAGATTCTAGATTTTAAATCTTCTATCTTCCAAATATTTTTTAGCGTTTCTAAAAATTTCTTCATCAATATACTTATTTACAAAGTTATTACTGAGCCTTCTAATTTTTCTATTGCAGCGATTGCTGATTTAGAAAAAGCATGGGCTTTAACTTCTAATTTTAGAGTTAATTTACCATTGCCTAGAATTTTCACATTATCTTTACTTGAACATAATCCACTATCTAAAAGAGCTTGAAAGTCTATAACTTTTAAATTTTTAGACTCGGCTAATTGCTGTAAATTACCAATATTAATAGCTTTATACTCTTTTCTGTTAGTATTCTTAAAACCAAATTTAGGAACACGTCTCTGTAATGGCATTTGCCCACCTTCAAATCCTACTTTTTTAGAATATCCTGAACGCGATTTCTGACCTTTATGTCCACGTGTTGATGTTCCACCACGTCCAGAACCTTGTCCACGACCGATTCTTTTAGATGTTTTGGTAGAACCTATAGCCGGTTTTAAATTACTTAAATCCATATCTGAAAATATTATTTAATCTCTTCAAAAGAAACTAAGTGATTAACTTTATTTATCATTCCCATTATTTCAGGAGTACCTTCTTGCTCGATAGTGTGACGTATTTTACGTAACCCTAAAGCCTCAAGAGTAGCTTTTTGTCGCTTTGTACTTCCGATTTTACTTTTTACTTGTGTAATACGTACTTTAGCCATGTCTTTAAATGTTTTTTATCCTCTAAAAACTTTTTCCATTGATACTCCACGCTCGTTAGCTACAGTATATGCATCACGCATCTCTAAAAGAGCTTCGATTGTTGCTTTAACAACACTATGTGGGTTTGAAGATCCTTTAGATTTAGCTAAACAATCTTTTACTCCAACACTCTCTAGTACTGCACGCATTGCACCACCGGCTTTTACTCCGGTACCACTAGATGCAGGCGAAACAAATACTTCAGCACCACCATATCTTGCAACTTGTTGGTGTGGTAATGTTCCGTTTATAATATGAACTTTTACCAAACTCTTTTTAGCGTCTTCGATACCTTTTGCTATTGCAGTAGTTACCTCCTTAGCTTTACCAAGACCATAACCTACAACACCATGCTCATCACCTACTACCACAATTGCTGAGAAACTGAAAGTACGACCACCTTTTGTTACTTTTGTAACACGGTTAATTGATACTAAACGATCCTTTAACTCTAAGTCAGTTGTTTTTATTCTTTTAACACTTGCCATAACTTCTATATTTTAATTCCTCCTTTTGTGGCAGCATTAGCTAAAGCTTTAACTCTACCATGAAATAAAT
>Ga0256827_10002750_pt1 | contig 11254 bp, 9 predicted proteins | sample CV84metaG_FD_185977 | JGI IMG/M metagenome (GOLD analysis project Ga0256827, IMG submission 185977) | Hydrothermal vent microbial communities from East Pacific Rise, Pacific Ocean - CV84 | ecosystem: Environmental > Aquatic > Marine > Hydrothermal vents | place: Pacific Ocean: East Pacific Rise... | reverse complement strand
ACCTCTTTGCCAAATGTTTCAAAAGCAAGCTTTGCCTCATGCAGACCACTGGCACAGCAACCATCTAGATACGGTTTAATGGTATCAAAGCTTTTCCATAAGGCATATCCTTTAAGTGCTAAAAGAACTTTTGCACCACTTTGTTCTTTGATCGTGCTCATTAGTTCAAGATTTTTAAGAAGAAGAGACTCTTCTAATAGCCAGCAAGGAGAAGGTAAGGTAGTGTCGGTTACTATATTCATATAGAAATTATAGCAAACTTTTTTGTTATAATTTACAAAAGGATAATTTGAAAACTATAATATAGTTTATTTAAAAGGATAATTCGTGGGTATAGATGAGAGAAGAAGACGTAAAAAGAATTTACGTTTCAGTGAATCTGATATTAAATTAGCATTAACTGTTTTGGAAAGGTTAGAAAAACCGTTAGAACTGCTCTATTATCTTATGAAACGTGAGCATGAGAGACCTTTCGTTATTATGTTATTATCCGCTCGTAAGGTAGAACTTGAAAAGTTGATCGAATTGGAAAAACGTGATACAGATCTACTTTTTGAAATAGATAAAGATCATGCACTTTATGCACTTATCTGTCAAGAGACTAAAATAGACGGTGGATATAGATTTGCAGAAAGATTTCATCGTACGTTAGAATCAGAAAATGCAGAAAATATCTATTCTGTCGAGATTGAAGTAGGTTCAACCAGATATGAAATAAAAGAAGTTGTTTTTAAATTGATAGAAACCTATATGAAAGCGATAAGTGAAGAGCGAGAAGGTGAAATTATTTTCCATAGCTTATCTTGATTTTTTAAATAGACATGAATCTTAGTATGCTTTAAGGCATGTTAGGGTAAAATCGCGTCCAAATAATGCCACAGCAATGTAGGTAAAATCTATTTACGGAGATGGGAATGAAAAGAACATACCAACCACATAACACACCAAGAAAAAGAACACACGGCTTCAGAACAAGAATGAAAACAAAGAATGGTAGAAAAGTGATTTCAGCTAGACGTGCTAAAGGTAGAAAGAGATTAGCAGTATAATACTGGAATAAGACCATTAGCAAAATTAAATATTTTACCAGGATCAAAACCGGTAAAGAGTTTAATGGAGTGTACCATCGCTCCTCAAAGACATGGCATACGCCTTATTTTGTACTTTTCTATAAACGATCTGAAGAGTATAGGGTAGGATTTGTAGCCAGTAAAAAAATAGGAAATGCAGTTCATCGAAATAGAGCAAAGCGTTTGCTAAGAGCACATTTCATCGAAAATATTGATCTTTTATCAGAAGGATCTTACGTATTGGTTGCGAAACCTGCTCTTTTGAGTAAAAACTTTTTAGAGGTTCGTAAAACCTACCTCCATGCACTTAAAAAGTGTTCTGCATTAACATGATTTAACCCATATAACACTATACTATCGACGATAACTAACAAAAGGTATAATTTTGGAACAACAAGATCTGAACAAACGACTTCTGCTTGCACTTGCACTCTCTTTTTTGGTATTTGTAGGATATAGCTATCTTTTTCCTCCTCAAAAAGCAATACAATCGGTAGAAAAGACAGTTGATACACATGTTACTCCTAAAGTATCAACATCTGATACTGCAGCACCTGATACTGCACCTACTGTAACACAGAAAGCAAGTAGTGCTCCTATAACTACGGCTACAAGCTCACTTTTAGCTACAGTGAGTTCAGATACATTTAAAATGAGTATTGATACATTTGGTCGTATGACACAATTTGAGCTTTTAGAAGAAAAATATAAAGATAAAGAGGGAAAAAATCTTCAAATATTAAATGCTACAGAGGTAAAACCTTTAGAGGTAAGGTTTTCTGATGCAAAATTAAATGACGAGGCATTTAAAACCCCTTATACAAATACTGGAGAATCTGTAGTAGATGTAACATCTGGTGTTAAAACAATCACATTGACACAAAAACTCTCTTCAGTCATACTGACTAAAAAGATCACGGTAGAGCCAAGTGGTGCATATACGATTGATGTGACTACGTCTGCTGCAACACCATATTTTATTACACCTGGGCATAGACCAATGGCAGACAGTTCTATGTATATGCTTGTTAGAGGTGCATTAGTAAAAGGTGCAGATAATGTTGTTTTGACTGTTGCAGATGGAAAAGCAGAAGGGAATGAAGCGGTTAAGGATGCGAAGATCGCTTCTGCATTTGACAGATATGTTGCTTCAATGTTCTATAGTTTTGATAAGGGAATGAATGTTTCCATTTTAAAAGAGAAAGAGGATAATCCTCTTATTTTTATAGAAGGTCGTCAAAATTTACATCTTGGTGGGTATATCGGTCCAAAAGAGTTTAAAATTCTTGAGTCTATCAATCCTGAACTTACGGATGCAATAGAATTTGGTTGGTTTACATTCCTCTCTCGTCCATTTTTTAAAGTACTTCTCTGGATCAATGATATGGTAGGTAATTGGGGTTGGGCGATCATACTCTTTACCCTGCTTGTAAAACTTATCCTTTTCCCTCTTTCTTACAAAGGTATGATGTCTATGCAGAAGCTTAAAGACTTAGCCCCTAAAATGAAAGAGCTGAAAGCCAAGTATAAAGATGATCCTGCAAAAATGAATATGCAGATGATGGAGATGTATAAGAAGAATGGTGCAAATCCAATGGGTGGATGTTTGCCAATGATACTTCAAATTCCAGTATTCTTTGCTCTCTATCGTGTACTTTTGAATGCAGATGAACTTCAAGGTGCTACATGGATACCGGGTTGGATAGACAATTTGGCTGCTGCAGACCCATATTATATTTTACCGATTTTAATGGGAGCATCTATGTGGTTCCAGCAAAAGATCACACCAAATAACTTTACTGATCCACTTCAAGAGAAGATATTTCAATGGTTCCCAGTGATCATGGCGGGTATGTTCATTATTATGCCTTTCCCGTCTGGGTTGGTACTCTATTGGGTAGTAAACAACATATTTACGATTGGACAGCAGTATGTGATCAACAAGGCATATGCCAAGCATAAAGCACAAGCTGTAGCAGCACATCATAAAGGAAAGGATAGTTAATGACAAAGGTTGAAGCACCGACGTTGGAAGAAGCTTACAAAAAAGCATCTTTGGCGTTAGAATGTTCTATTTCTGAACTTCAATGTGAAGTTGTGCAACACCCAACAAAAGGAATTTTTGGATTTTTAAAGAAAAATGCAATTATTGTGGCGACGTGTAAAGTCTCTTTATCTTCAAAAGGCGAAGAAGATAACTTAGAAGAAGATGTTGCATCTGAAATTTTGGCAACAGTAAAAGAAGAGATCAAACAAGAAGAAGAGATCACTCAAACGACAGCAGAGACGCTAGTTGAGAATGATCATGTACTAGATAGTTTTTTTGAGGTAGATACAGTCTCAAATGAAAAAGTGATATCTGAAGAAAAGGCATTTGAAGAAGAGAATATTATTTATGATGAACTTGCTCTTTTGATCGAAGATCAGCTTAAGGAATTGCTTTCACATTCATGTTTTGAAATAGATGTTATTGAAGTAGATGTTCGAGACAATACAGCACTTATTTTCATTGATGGTGAGGATGCAGCATTGCTTATTGGAAAAGAGGGATATCGTTATAATGCACTCTCATATATGCTTTTTAATTGGCTTCATACAAAATATGAACTTTTTATTAAACTGGAAATTGCAGAATTTCTTACCTCACAACAAGAGATGATCCGTAACTATATCAAGCCTGTGATCGAAAATGTTGAAAAACACGGTAAAGGGAAAACACGTTCACTGGATGGTATTTTGGTGCAGATCGCACTGGAACAATTGCGTGAAGCATTTCCCAATAAATATGTTGCTGTCAAAACAGGTAGAGAGGGCAACAAATTTGTTGTCATCAATGAATTTAACAATAAGAGCCATGCATAACTCAATAGCTGCTATTGCCACTGCTCATGGTGTCTCTTCTATCTCTATTATTAGAGTGAGTGGAGAGGCGGCTCTTCCTATCGCTAAAAAAATATCAAAACTTCAGAATGTTACTCCAAGATATGCACATTTAACCTCTTTATATAATGCACAAGATGCCTTGATAGATCAAGCTATTATGATCTATTTTGCTGCACCACACAGTTTTACCGGTGAAGAGATCGTTGAGTTTCAATGTCATGGGGGAATGATCGTAGCACAAGAGATACTTGATACCATTACCTCTTATGGTGTAAGATTAGCACAACCGGGTGAATTTTCAAAGCGAGCATTTTTAAACGGTAAAATTGATCTTACTGAAGCGGAGGCGATCTCTAAACTCATTGAAGCAAAAAGTGTAGATGCTGCCAAGATATTGGCTAAGCAGATGAAGGGTGAATTGAAAATCTTTGTCGATGAGAGTAGGGATGCACTACTTAAATCGTTGGCATACTCTGAAGTAATGATCGATTATGCAGAAGAGGATATCCCTGAAGATATACTACAGAGTATTCTTCTTCAGCTTGATGGATTGACAGAAAAAATAGAAAAGATTGTAGATGCTTCTTATCGTCGTCGAGGCTTGATCGAAGGTTTTAATGTTGCAATCATTGGTAAGCCAAATGTGGGGAAAAGTTCTTTATTAAATGCGTTACTTTCCTACGATAGAGCGATTGTCAGTGATATTGCAGGAACCACAAGAGATACCATAGAAGAGCAAGTACGTATCGGTTCACATATCATACGTCTGGTAGATACAGCAGGTATACGTGATTCTGTTGATACGATCGAAAAGATCGGGATTGAGCGTTCAATCTCTTCTGTGGAAGATGCAGATATTATTATCGCTCTTTTCGATGGTTCTAGAGTTTTTAATGAAGAAGATGAGAATATCCTCTCGATCATTCAAGAATATAAAGATAAGCATTGTATCGTTGCAGTGAATAAATCTGATCTTGCATTAAAGTTAGATCAGAAAAAATTAAAACAGTTCAATCCCATAGAAGTAAGTGCAAAAAAAGGATTTGAAAGACTTACCCATAGTATTGAAACACTGTTGGATGGTGTGGGTGAGGGTGAAGAGTTAATGCTTATTTCGGCTAGGCAAATAGAAGCTGTTGATCTGGCAAAAAATGCTATACTAGAAGCAAAGATACCATTGATCAATGGTGAATTGGAATTTTTCTCTTACCACCTACAAGAAGCAGTCAAAGCGATCTCCTCTATCTCTAAACCTTATGACAGTGAAGAGATCCTTGATAAAATGTTTGGTGAATTTTGTTTGGGGAAATAGGAAGTCTGTGATGGAAAGTGTAAAGAATATTGAACTCTATGCGATCGTGATACTTTTTATATTTACAATTTGGTTTATTTTTAATACCATAAAGTATTATCGTGGAGAAAAAAGAAAAGTAAAGAATCTTCATCGTTTTGCCAAAGAGGGTGAGATGAAAGCACAGCAAAACCTTGCAAAACATTATCAAGAAGGGGATATGGTAAAGAAAAATTATGAAAAAGCAGCATTTTGGTATCAGAAAGCTGCTTTTTCAGGGGATGATGAGGCTAAAGGACATCTTCAAAACTTTTTGGAAAACCATAAACAGAAAAATAAATGTTAATAGTGTATAATTACTCACAATGAAACAGAAGGGTTTTTATTTATGAATAAAAAATTTTTATTATTTTTGACTTTGTTCTCGATGCTTTTTCTCTTTTCCGGTTGTGTACAAAGAGAGTTAGTGATCTCACAGCCTGACATTAGACAATCACAAGATAGCGGCTGGGGTGATCAAACCAATGTACAGGAAGAAGAGAATATAGATACCTCTGATCTTGAAGAAGGTTTAGCTGAGCCGGAACAAGAGACAGTCATAAGAGAAGAGACACAACCTCAGAAAATGGAACGTATTAAATTCCCGGTAGAAGAATATAACAGGTTATCTCGCCAAGGAAAAGGAACAGTGAAGGGGTCGATCTATGTCAAAGATGCTTATGATAAAAGAGTTATGGGTGCAGGTACAAGACTTTATTTAAATCCTGTAACCAGTTATTCGAACCAATGGTATGAAGAGAGTTATATCGGTGGCTATAAGATGGAAAAAGCAGACTCTAGACTTTTTAATTATTTACGATTTACTGCTGCAAACAGTAATGGACATTTTGCATTTTATGGTGTGCCATCAGGAAAATATTATTTGATCGGTACTGTAAAATGTGGAACAGAGTGTGGATATAGTTCTCCGAAAAGTATAAGAATAGCAACCCAAGTAAGTGTTATCGGAAATCAAGTAATAAGCAGAGACTTAAGTAGAATGGTTGATTAAAGCTACCCTTTTGGATACGCTTTTTCTAAACCTTCATAAAGTTCTTCAGGGGTAATGTTATCTTCTTTTAAAATATTTTGCATTGTAACATTATCTTCTTCGCCATTCCATATTTTGATATATGTACCCTCTTTATAGCCATGGTCCTGTCTAAATTGGTTCAGGATATTCTTACCGACATAAAGTGTATAGAGGCTATCTAAATTAAGACCTGATTGTATAGCTACATCTATAAATGATTCCATTAATTTTTCTGTAGATTCACCGCAGAAGAGAGCTCTCATTAAAGCTTCCACTGTTTCGATCTGTTCATAGTTGTCTTTTGTTGTGATTATTACCTTTTTCGTAAATATATGAAAATTAGCTAATTTATTGATGTTGTTTGCTAGATCCTCTATATTACCAAGATCTTGCATTTTATAATCCTCAAGTCCTTGCGACATAATAAAGTGCCAGATATCTACAGCTTCTATTTTGATGTTTTCATAGTCAGGCTGTGCATCAATATTTTTCCAGTGTTTCCAAGGATAAGACTCTATGAGTTCTGCACACTCCAGGTAGGTACATCGTTTCCAGTCAATTTGCTTTCCATTTTTTGTTACCCCTTTTTCCCAACCTTCACCGTTGGTTGCATCATTGAGTTGTTGTTGGAGTTTTAACATTTGCAAAATTTTGTTCATAAAAAGCCTTAAATATTTTGATCTCATATTCTACCCTCTCAACACTTATTTAGTACTTTTTTAGTAAAATATACCCTTTAATTTACCTACCAAAAGGACACCTTTTATGTCACAAGCAATTGAAAATTTAGATGAAGTTTTAAAGAACCATAAGCTAAGTAAAGAAGAGTATGAAGATATTTTACGTATTCTTGAGGGAAGACACCCGAATATCGTTGAGATCGGTATCTTCTCTGCGATGTGGTCTGAGCACTGCTCTTACAAATCAAGTAAAAAATACCTGAACGGTTTCCCTACCAAAGCACCATGGGTTATCCAAGGTCCTGGTGAGAATGCCGGTGTGATCGATATTGGTGACGGTATGGCTGCTGTTTTTAAAATGGAGAGCCATAATCACCCGTCATTCATTGAACCGTTTCAGGGAGCAGCAACGGGTGTCGGCGGGATACTCAGAGATATCTTTACTATGGGTGCAAGACCTGTGGCAAACCTCAATGCTTTGCGTTTTGGTAGCGTAAGAGGAGACAGTGACAGTGCCAAATACCAAAGACACTTGGTTCGTGGTGTAGTTGATGGCATTGGCTCATACGGTAACTGTATGGGTGTACCTACTATTGGTGGTGAAGTAAGTTTCGATGAGAGTTATAATGGAAACATTCTTGTGAATGCTTTCTCTTTAGGGCTAGTTAAATCGGATGAGATCTTCCTCGGTGTGGCTTCAGGTATGGGAAATCCCGTGATGTATGTAGGGTCTAAAACAGGTCGTGACGGTCTTGGTGGTGCAGTGATGAGTTCAGACTCATTTACAGAAGAGTCAAAGTCACTTCGTCCAACTGTACAGGTGGGTGATCCATTTACAGAAAAACTGCTTCTTGAAGCGTGTTTGGAACTTTTTAAGACAGATGCCATTGTAGGGATTCAAGATATGGGTGCAGCTGGACTAACCTCTTCTGCCTTTGAAATGGCAGGTAAAACAGGTGCAGGACTTATCATGCATCTTGACAAAGTACCGGCACGTGAAGAGGGGATGATGCCGTATGACTTCATGCTTTCAGAATCTCAAGAGCGTATGCTTATCTGTGCAAAAAAAGGGCGTGAGCAAGAGATCATCGATATCTTTGAAAAATGGGAACTTGATGTTGCAGTTATTGGTGAAGTAACCGATACGGAAAGAATGGAACTTTTCTGGCATGGTGAGCAAGTATGTGATATGCCTATTGCTCCTGTGAGTGAAGAAGCTCCTATCTTAGATAGACCTACCGCCAGACCTAAGTACTTAGATGAAGTTAATGCGAAAAATGTAGATAGTTTTGCAAAAGTAGCAGATCAGGAAGCCTATGAAAAACTGCTTGCTTCTCTTGAAGTGGTAGATAAAGCATGGGTATACAATCAATATGACTCAATGGTACAAACCAATACAACAAAACATCCTGGAAGTCTTGATGCTTCTTGTATTCGTATTAAAGAGAACGGTAAAGCGTTGGCGATGAGTTCTGACTGTAACCCGCGTTACTGTTACATTGACCCTAAAAAGGGTGCTGCATTGGCTGTAGTGGAGTCCGGACGTAATGTTGCCATGAGTGGTGCCAGACCACTTTCTATTACAGACTGTCTAAACTACGGGAATCCTGAAAATCCTGAAGTGATGTGGCAATTTGCAGAGGGTTGTGGGGGGATCAAAGAGGCATGTCTTGAGCTTAATACACCGGTTGTAAGTGGAAATGTATCGCTTTACAATGAAACCAATGGTGTTTCCGTCTTTCCTACACCGGCTATTGCCATGGTAGGATTAAATGAGGATGAAAACAAAGTACTTCCAAGTTGTTTCCAGGAGGAAAAGTCACATATACTTCTTTTAGGAGAAACCAAAGGTGAGTTCGGTGGTTCACTTTACATTAAAGAGCTTTTCGGAGAGACAGCAGGAACATTGCCAAGCTTTGACTACTCAGCAGAGCTTAGACTCTGGGAACTTGTAATCGAAGCAAACAAAAAAGGACTGCTTAAGTCTGCTAAAGATGTGAATGTAGGCGGTATGGCTATTGCACTTTCTAAAATGGCAGCAGTCTCAGGTAAAGGGGTGATCACAGGTATCCGTCTTGAGAACAGTAGAGATATTTTTGATGAATCACAAAGCAGAGCTTTGGTTGAAGTAGCCAAAGAAGATATGGAAGCAGTAGGAAAAATGGCAATGGATCTAGGGATCTCTGTAGATATCATTGGTAAAGTTGGTGGAGACAAGGTGAAAGTAAATGATGTGGAACTTCCTTTAGAGAAAGTGAAAGATATTTATTTTAATACATTCGCTCGTACGATCGAGCAGGATCTGTAAAATGTAGGGTTGGCTTTAGCCGACCAAAAACAGGGTGCGTTTGCTAACACACCTTTAAAAAGTTAAATATTATAAAAGAGGGAAAATGAGAGCACTATTAAGCGTAAGTGACAAAGCAGGGATCGTTGAGTTTGCCAGAGGGTTGGAGAAGTTAGGTTGGGAGATCATCTCTACAGGCGGTACATACAAGAAGTTAAATGATGCTGGTATTAAAGTGATCGAGATCGATGAAGTAACAAAGTTTCCTGAATGTTTTGAAGGGCGTGTAAAAACACTGAATCCTTATGTGCATGGTGGAATCCTTCATAAAAGAGGGGACGAGGCACATGTGGCTCAAGCCAAAGAACTTGGTGTTGAGGGGATAGACCTTGTTTGCGTAAATCTTTATCCGTTTAAAGAAACCATCGAGAGAACAGATGATTTTTCTGAAATTATTGAGAACATTGATATCGGTGGACCAACTATGGTGCGTTCAGCGGCTAAGAACTTCAATGATGTACTCATCATTACAGATGTAAATGACTACGAAAATGTACTTGGTGCATTAGAAAATGGTCAGGACAGTATGGAATTCAGAAGAGGGTTGATGATCAAAGCTTTTGAACATACTGCAGCCTATGACTCGATGATAGCCAACTACATGAATGGCAGATTCAATGATGGATTTGGTGCGTACCAGTTCATTACAGGGAAAAAAACTTTCCAGACACGTTATGGAGAGAATCCACACCAAAAAGGTGCACTGTATGAGTTTGATAACCATTTTACAAACAATTTTAAACAAGTTAAAGGTGAAGCATCTTTTAATAATATCAATGATGTAAATGGAGCATTGAAGATCGCTTCAAGTTTTGGTGATGAGAATGCAGTATGTATTGTAAAACATGGTAACCCTTGTGGGTTTGCACTTAAAGGGTCGTTGTTAGATGCTTATGTCGAAGCACTTAAATGTGACCCCGTATCAGCCTTTGGTGGGGTAGTAGCAGTCAATGGTATAGTAGATGCATCACTGGCTGAAAAAATGAATGAGATATTCTTAGAAGTAGTGATGGCTGCAGACTTTACAGCTGAGGCATTAGAAGTGTTTGAAAAGAAAAAACGTCTTAAACTCTTTTCTCAGGGTGGTACAAAATTAGTGATGAGTGGTGACAGTCATGACTTCAAACATGTAGATGGCGGTTTTGTATTCCAAAACTCTGACTGCATCTGTGACAATGAAGTACACAATGCTCAGAAAAAGTCAGAATTAACTGCAACAGAGCAGGAGATGAAAGACCTTGAGATTGCATGGAAAGTAGCAGGACTTACAAAGTCTAACTGTGTGGTGTATGTAAAAGACTCTGCTATGGTAGCTGTAGGTATGGGTATGACAAGCCGTGTAGATGCTGCACAATGTGCCCTTAAAAAAGCAAAAGAGATGGGACTGGATGTCTCTGGTGCAGCGATGGCATCTGAAGCATTCTTCCCGTTCCGTGACAGCATTGATGCAGCGGCAGCGGCTGGTGTAAAAGCCATTATTGAACCTGGCGGGAGCATCAGAGACGATGAAGTGATCGAAGCTGCCAATGAGCATGGTATTTCGCTTTATTTTACTACTGTAAGACACTTTTTACATTAAAATGAACAAACTACTCATCGTCTGGAGTACCTCAGAAATAGAAGTAGCCAAAAAAATGGTACTTCTTTATGCTTCTGTCATACTACCTAGAGGTTACTGGGATGAAGCACATATTATGATATGGGGTCCTTCTGCTAAGCTTTTGGCTGAGAATATTGAGCTTCAAAAGATGGTATCTAAAGTGAAGCAGACAGGAGTGAAGTTCTCTTGTTGTGTGGTGTGTAGTGATGACTATAATATAACAGAGAAACTAGCCTCTTTAGGCATAGATATGACCCATACAGGTGAAATGCTTACTTCTTCTTTACAGAGTGGTTGGAAAGTTATTACAT
>Ga0256827_10002749_pt1 | contig 11255 bp, 14 predicted proteins | sample CV84metaG_FD_185977 | JGI IMG/M metagenome (GOLD analysis project Ga0256827, IMG submission 185977) | Hydrothermal vent microbial communities from East Pacific Rise, Pacific Ocean - CV84 | ecosystem: Environmental > Aquatic > Marine > Hydrothermal vents | place: Pacific Ocean: East Pacific Rise... | reverse complement strand
TCTAAATTTTGACTCTGAAATGTGGCTAACTTTTATATACTTGTTTTTCATCGGTATTATCGTACCTCTCTATACGTTAAATACCTCTAAACTAGTCTAGCCCCATTTATTATTATATTATTGAGTAATTTAAGTTAGGTTTGTAGGTATCCCTTAAAAGATGGGGTACCTAACTGATATATATTATTCTATACCGTCTGCTTCTCTAGCATCGATACCTTCATATGAATCTTGATAAGATAAAGGATGTCCATTTCCAATAATTTCACCATTTTCTCTTTGTGTATTTTCACGATCTATATTTTCTTCGTATGCTCTTGCTCTTCTATCTAATCGGTGGTAATACCCATTATAATAATAGTAATTATCATAATAATAGTATCCATTATAGTGTCTACGATATCCTCTTCTTGGGCTATCAAAATAATGATTTGTTTTAGGCATTACCTTATCTTCTGCATTTTCTACAGGATGAATTGTAGGATCATTCAAAAGAGCCTGATCATCATAACACCCAGTCAATAATATTGTTGATACAACAATCAAAAAATAACTATATTTCATTATTATTGACCGAATAGGTGTCTTACATCTTGAATCGAACCAATAGTACTACTTAACATATCTGAACCATCATGTACAGCAGATACAGTTTGTTTACGCTTCATATTTTGAAGTCTTAATTCATCTGCAACATTTCTTCGTTGTCTTGCATACTGTCTTGCTTGTGCTTTACTTATTTGAGCATTTTTAGAACCTCTTGTTTTATTCATCAATGCAGAATCTGCACCCATTCCAGGCATACATCCCTCTAATAATAACGCAGCAATTACTGCTCCAAAAGCTAATTTTAATTTCATATATTTTCCCTTATTTTAATTTTGCATGGACATTATAGCATAAATATACCTTAATTTTTAAATCATCTTCCCATGTATATCACGAGGAACTTTTTTAGAGATCATGAGTACCATACCTACACCAATACATGCTGCCCATATATGAGAACCTCCATAACTTAGAAAAGGTACTGCTATACCTTTAATAGGTGTAATACCCGAAATACCATAGGAGTTTAAAATAAATGCAAAAGCAATCAGTAAACCAACCGCTATCGAAAAGATATAATACATAGGATTTTGTACTTTTGCCGCTATTTTAAAAATTCTAAAGATAATGAAAAGTATTGTAATTGTTACAAACATTACACCTAAAAATCCTAATTCTTCTGTAATACCTGCTAAAATAAAATCTGTATGTACTTCTGAGAGATACCCTAATTTAAATTGTCCATTACCTAATCCTTGTCCTATAAAACCGCCATTATGAATTGCATTAAGAGAATTGGAGATCTGGTAAGGTTCTTTCACTGCTTCAACTCGAAGATTTTGTAGTTTTTCAAAAGGCAAGGCAGAGAGGATATTATCTTGTACTGTTCCCCACCATGACTTAATACGGGCCATTCGGTGTGGGGCGAGTAAGATAAGTGCTATAAATGATGTAAAAACACCTGAAAGCATCATAAAGAAAAACTTTAATGAGGAACCTATAAATAAAAAAAGTACCATTAATGTACCACCCAAAACGACTACTTGACCTAAATCTTTTTGAAAAACTGCAATAATAACAACGGCTATAAGAAAAATAAAAATATAGGGTGCAAAAGTACGTATTTCTTCAAAAAAACCCATTTTTTCTTTATGCAATAACTTTCGTGCAAAACTCCATGATAAGAAAAATACAAATCCTATCTTGAAAAATTCAACTGGTGCTATTGATATCGGTCCCAGATGTATCCAACGTTTGGCTCCTCCCACAGCTTTAACAAGAGATGCAGGTAAAAACTGCATTGCTATCATTAGAACAAAAAATATAATAAAGAGTAAAAAACCTATTCTCGAAAACCATTTATCTGGATCTAATTTACTCAGAATAACCATACTAATAAAACCTATAAATATAGCCATACTTTGTCGTATAAAGAAATGAAGATCTTCGTATCCAAAATATACAACTGTATATGTTGAAAGAGAATAACTCATTACTAATGAAATAGTCAAAAGTACCATGACTCCAGCTAATAAGGGTTTATCAATCATCTAAATTCTCTTTTATATAATATTAATTAGTATTTTATCAAAATTAACAGATAACTTTGATAAAATATCACTCACTTAAGAGGAAAAAATGAATCAGCAGATAAAAAACAAAGCTATACATCAAAGAAAATATAAGATTACCGTTCTATTTTTACTCATGGTTCTTGCAATGGCTATTTTTTTATCTTCGATTCTAAAAACTATCTCCACAGAGAGACGTATTCCTAGTCACAATAAAACGATACATGATCGTTCTTTTCGTGGTGCGATTATCTCCGCTGATAAATATACAATTTCAGATTCACACAAAACATACCAAGCAGTCATTAGAGGTGCCAGTATTAAACCCAGTATGAAAAATACTTTTCTAAAACTTTTTTCTATCTATTCTCATATACCTGAAAAAGATTTGCTTAAAAAATTTAAAAATCGTAAAGGGCATACGATAAAAGGGAATATTATTCTCTCTAAAACGATAGGTGCCAGTACAGCAATGCAACTTAAATCTTTAGCTTTAAAACTACGAAAGCTAGGAGTATTTCAATCTATTAAAACACGCTCAGGTATAGATGTACTTTATGGATTAGATATTATAGAAAACGGAGAGAGTAGACGTTTCCCACTACATGACGTACTAAGTCCTGTACTTGGGTATGTAGGCAAAAAAAGTGATGGAAAATATACAAGACCCGAAGGTAAAAAGGGACTTGAACGTAACTATAATGAACATATCACCTCAAAAAAAGATGGTTACTTCAAAGGAAAACGGGATGTACTTGGTGCAGTCATTCATGACAAAAATAGTATTAATGCAGGACGTGTTGATGGGCTAGACCTACATCTCAATATACCTTTAGGTCTACAACGTCGTGTAGAATTTATGATTGATGCGATGAAACAAAAAATAGATGCAGATGAAATTCTTGTTGGTGTCATGGAAAGTCGTACAGGAAAAGTACTCTCCTTAGCAAGTACAGAACGTTATGATCCGGCACATATACATCAAGCAGATGTCCCAAAACTCAATCCAAAGTTTTCAGAGTACCCTTATGAAGCTGGTTCAGTACTTAAGCCACTTACCGCAGCTATTGCCCTTGAGAATAAAGTAATTACACCTAATAGTTGGTTTAAAACGGGATATAAGAAGTTTGATATTACAGGGGGACAAAGTGTTAGTGATGATGACTTTTTTGATTCATTAAATGTTACAGATATTATTGTACACTCTTCTAATATAGGTATTTCTCAGATTTCATGGCGTCTCTCTGGAAAACAATTTAGAACAGGCTTGCTTAATTTTGGAGTTGCGAAAAAAACAGGTATTGACCTCTCTCGTGATTTACCAGGTTCTCTTAAACCTATTCATATACTTGATCATAAAATGCATAGAGCAAACTCAGCTTTTGGATATGGTATGATGGTTACTTTTGCCCAACTATTTAAAGCATACTCAGCTTTTAATAATGATGGTATAGCTGTAACTCCACGTATTGTAAGTTATTTAGCAGATAAAAAAAATCATCACTATACACTTAGCCCAAGAGTGGGAGATATCCGTGCAGTAAGCAAAAAAACTGCCAATCAAATACATAAAATTTTATTAGAAGTTGTCAAGAGAGGTACAGGTATTGCAGCCCAATTTCCAGGACTAGAGATAGGTGGTAAAACAGGGACTGCACATATCGCAAAACATGGGCGTTATGTACGTGAATTTCATAGTAGCTTTTATGGATTTGCTAATGATAAGAAAGGAAATAAATATACTATAGGTGTACTTGTTATTCGTGCAAAGGCATGGCACAAATATTTTGCTTCCCAATCAGCTGTACCAACATTTAAAAATATTACTAAACTTTTAGTAGAGCAAAACTACCTACATCCCGATCCAAAAGAGATGCTTGAAGAAAAAGAAGAAGATGCTTTTTATGAAAACCCTCAAGATACTACTAAAGTACAATCAACACCACAAGTTTCTCCTAATAAATCTATCAAAAAAACAAAAAAACAAAAAAACAAATATCGACAGAAAATGAGAACTAATACAAAAGCAAAACATAAGCCCAAAAAAACAATTAAATCACTCTTTAAGAAAAAACCTAAACCTAAACCTCATCAACAAAAATCAGCCAATGATCTTTTTAGAGACTTAGATATGTTCTAAATCCAAAGGTTATCAATCAATCTCGGTTTCCCAACCCATGCAGCTACTAATATAATACTATTACCTATCTCTACTTCTTCTAAGGCTTGAAATTCTCTATTGACTATAGCAATGTACTCTACTTTATCCGCTTCAGACAATACCTCTAACATCTGAGATTTTATATGTTGTACATTGAGCTTGCCTGCCATCACTAGCTTGGTAGCACGCTTAAGAGAACCCGAGAGGCATAAGGCTCTCTCTTTTTCATCTCCTTGCAAGTAAACATTACGTGAACTAAGTGCAAGTCCTTGATCGTCTCTTACTATTTCACATGGCACAATATTTACATCCATGAAATAATTTTTGACCATCTGTGTAATGAGGGCTAGTTGTTGTGCATCCTTTTTACCAAAGTAGGCATTATCTGCAGCACTCAGATTAAGTAACTTCATTACCACCTGTAACATCCCATCAAAATGCCCTGGTCGTTTTTCACCCTCTAATATATAGCCCCGTACAGCAGGTGCCCCGATGCAGAGTTCATCCTCTTCATACATCGAGTCTACTGTTGGCATAAATACGATATCTACACCTGCAAGTTCACATATTTTTATATCTGCTTCATCTTTACGTGGATAAGAATCTAAATCTTCTCCCTCTAAAAACTGTGTTGGGTTTACAAAAATAGAGACTATTAGATACTCATTTTCAGATCTAGCTTGTTGAATAAGAGAGAGATGCCCTCGGTGTAATGCACCCATAGTTGGTACAAATCCAACAGTACCTTTTAGTGATTGTTGAGCCTCTTTTAATTCTTTTATACTACGTGCAATAACCATCTCTAACCCTCTATTTTACTTTTATTTGGTAAAATCATACCAAAAAAGTAGTGAATACATTATGGATGCATACGAATACAGTGAACTCTTGAAATCTCTTTCTATTAAAATGGAGAATATAGGTAATATTGTCAAACCAGATACGCTCAAAGCAAGACTCTCAGAGATAGAAGAGATGCAACAAGACCAAAATTTCTGGAATGATGCCGAAAATGCAGGGAAAATGTCCCAAGAAAAAACAAAAACAGAACGTATGCTTGCTACATTTGAAAATGCTAATGATGCAGTACATGATGCCTTAGAGTATTTTGAGATGGCTAAATCTGAAAAAGATGATGAAACACTAGAAATGCTTTATGATGATGCCCTATCTCTCAATGAAAGTACCAATGCACTAGAAGTACAGATGATGCTCAGTGGTGAGCATGATGGTAATAATGCTATTGTCTCTATACACCCAGGTGCTGGTGGTACAGAGAGCCAAGACTGGGCTTCTATGCTTTACCGTATGTACCTGCGTTGGGCAGAACGTCGTGGCTTTAAAGTAGAACAGCTCGACTACCAACCAGGAGAAGAAGCAGGTATCAAAGATGTCTCTTTTATGGTCAAAGGTGAAAATGCCTATGGGTACCTCAAGGTAGAAAATGGTATCCATAGACTTGTACGTATTAGCCCGTTTGACTCTAATGCCAAACGCCATACTTCATTTAGCTCCGTGATGGTATCCCCTGAGATAGATGACAATATTGACATTGTTATAGAAGACAAAGATATACGTATAGACTCTTACCGTGCAAGTGGTGCGGGAGGACAACATGTCAATACTACAGATTCGGCCATACGTATCACCCACATCCCTACCAATATCATCGTCCAATGTCAGAATGACAGATCTCAACATAAAAATAAAGCCTCTGCACTGAAAATGCTAAAATCCCGCCTATTTGAGTATGAAATGGCTAAAAAACAAGCTGCCCTAGATGGAATAGAAAAGAGTGAAATTGGTTGGGGACATCAAATACGATCATATGTATTACAACCCTATCAACAGGTAAAGGACACCCGATCAAACATTCCTTATACCAATGTAGATGCCATACTTGATGGAGATATAGATAAGTTGCTAGAAGGCGTACTTATCGCCCAAGCAAAATAGATTTCAAATGTAAGTTTAAAATCTATAGTTTACAGATACACCTTGGTAAGCACTATCTACCACGGGTGTGATATTTAGATTCTTCTTCTCATCTACAAAATACCAACTGGCTAACCCACTGATAACTGCACCTGCCAATACATCTCTAGGGTGATGACGATTGACTTGTATACGGCTATAGCCTGTATAGATAGCAGCTGCATAAAAAGGTAAAGCACGTACTAATCCATAACGTCTATGCATAAAGGTAGCTCCAGAGATAGCTGATGCCGTATGTCCTGAAGGGAAAGAGTCTCTATCATTATTATCTGGACGTTTCTCTTTTACTGTGTATTTAAGTGCAACTGTACTAGCCATAGTAGTACCATAAGCTTTATAGAATTCTGTACGCCCCTCAGCATCATCAAAATAGAAGGTACTCCCATAGGCTACAGCAGGTATAGCAAAGGTGAGAAAATCTCCTATTTTTTCTGTGTTGCTTTTAGCAAAACTTAGCTGACTCATTATCAATAGTCCTACTATAATTTTATTCCTATGATTCATTACTGTATCTCCATTAATTTACTTTCTCTTTGAATTTCTTCTATTTCTATATTTTTTTCGGTAAAACTATCAACAACATATCCTGTCCCTGCACCCAATCCTGCTCCTATTATACCAAGTATAGCTCCTACTATTAATACACCTTCTAAGGTATTTCCATTTCCAGGGTGTGTATTACTTAAAGCTGCACCCAATACACCACCCACTATAACTCCTGTAGTACTACCTATTATCGTACCCGTTTTTACAGAAGGATGCTTAGAACTACAGCCTGTAAAAGTTAGTATAACAAGTAATAGACATGTGAAATATTTTTTTGATTTTTTCATTATTTTCCATCTCCATCATACGGTATGCCCCAGCTATCAGGAGAGGTAGTTTCTATTTTATATTTTCCATTTGCATCATTATATCCCTCTTGTCTAAAGCCTTTTACCTGAACAGTATCTGTACCTACTGTTACGCTCACATTTTCCAAATTTTCTCCACCCTCTTCTAGCGCTAAATCATCTCCGAGATAATTTTTCCATAATATCTCACTGCCATTGACCTTATTTAGGTCATCCATATACATATCAATTTGAACATAATAATATCCATATCTGTCATGTACCGGCATAAACAAATCAACCTTATACTGCATACCATATCCTCCAGTATTATGTACAATGGCTCTTTTAGGTGCTGTATCATCTTTTTTACTAGACCCACATGCAATCAAACTAAATATACATATACTCATTACTATCACTATTTTTTTCATTTTTTCTCCTAGTTATTCGCAAAGTATATCCCAAGAGTGTGATGAATAGTGACAAGCTATGAATTTATTTTAATAGGTACCCTTTTCCATAAACATTTTTAATAGTATCTTTAGGGAGTTTTTTACGTAGTCGTGCTATTTGTTGTTTGATAGACTCAATAGAGATTTCTGTTTCAAATTCATCTACCCACACTATCGCCATAATCTCTTCAAAAGTGACACAATGATTATAGTGTTTCATCAATAATGAGAGTAAGACTTGTTCTTTTTGTGATAATACTATTGGGATGTTCTCTTTATACAATATTTTAGTACTCATATCCCACTTGTACTCTTCTGCCAAATATATACATGTATCATTTAGTTTCTCTAATCTTTTTGCTAACAATTGTAATGCTTCTTTAAATATTGTAGGGTTTATAGGTTTTACAAGATATTTACAGAGATTTAGCTCTGTAGCTTCAAGTAGCATATCAGTATCTGTAAATGCTGTAAGCATCAAGATAGGTATATTTTCATCATATATACGTACTTCTTTTGCCACACTTAATCCATCTATATAAGGCATATCTATATCTAACAATAGTACATCCACCTTAGTGCTTTTATAAAGTGCCAATACCTCTTTACCATCATTGGCTACATATACATTTTTAAAATAACGTTTTAAGTATTCTTCTGTACTATGTTGTATCGCTTTATTATCTTCTGCATATAAGATACTGTAGCTTTTTAATGTTCCATTCATCATGTTCTTTTTATCTCCATAGTAAACCTTGCACCCGCTAAACCTTGTGTAACATTCAGGTGTCCATGCATTACATCTTCTACAATCAGTTTAGCAATGTACAAACCCAATCCTGTACCCCCTATACTTTTTTTAGTACTGACATAAGGTTCAAAAAGTGTTTGCATTACTTCTGCTTTTATGCCCCCTGCATTGTCTTCTATATGGATAGTAAATCTATCTTTTTTCTCTTCTACTATGAGAGTAATTCTTTTATCATCTATTTCTCTTATTTCTAACGCCTCTATAGCATTTGAGAGTAAAATAATCAATACTTGAATCAATTCATTTTTATACCCAAATATCTGATGGTTCATTCTGTTGGTGTATTGTACGTTTATATGTGTTAACTGATTATGCATAAGTCCTAGTACCTCTACTATAGCACTATACAATTCAAATGTTGTTTTATTTTTACTATCATGTAGTAGGTGTCTAAAATCATCAATAGTTTGTGACATATGTGTATTAAGCGTAGAAAGTTCTATTATTTTACTTGCTATATATTCTCTATTATCTAGTTCTTCTTCCATATTGAGTAGTATCATATTGGCATTAGCAAGTGGTTGTCTCCATTGATGTGCGATAGTATCTATCATCTCACCCATATTTGCCATACGATGTTGCCTAAGCAGTAGCTGTTCATGTGTTTGACGTTTATTCACCTCTTCTTCTATACGTCTCTCAAAGGTTACTGTATCTGTTTTAATTTTACCTAGAAAATAGATAGTAAATATATTAAAAATAAACAACGCACTCACAAAACTAAATAACTCATACCCTGAAAGATGTAAATCTACTATACTGTATAGACCTAGCACTATCACATAAATCAATAAACTCACAGTAATACCGTATCTTGTACCCCCAAGAATAAAAGAGATAAAGGATAAAAGAAAAAACCATATAAATCTAAAAGTATCATACAGTACATCCACACTCATCATAGCAAAGGTCAAAAGAGAAGAAAAAACTATAATATGTACAGCAACCGTATAATACTTAGTATCAGTATATATGAGCCAATAGGCTATCGCATTCACTAAAACATAAAATCCTAATATCAGTGTATACACTGAACCAAAAGGTAATATACCAAATAAGACCAATAAAATTGTGATACTGATACTAATACATATTGTAAATAATATAGTTTTTAATAATTCAGACTGTACCGCAAAAATATGGGGGTTCTCTATTTTTTCTATACGAGGCAATACTGAGAAAAATAGCTTTATCATTACGTACTAATCTTTATTTGTCTCAGATGCATATATTTATTATCCTACAGTCCCAATGTCAACACAACATTTCCATTTTGTACACGGATGCCTTGTACAAAGGAAGCTCCCATACTATTAATATGATAAATCGGTTTTTTTATAATTTGTTTAGCGATAATATCACCTATCATATTACGTATTTGTGGGGTAATATATGAGGAGAGAGAGAAGTTTTGGAATGTCAGTTCATCTATCATAGGACTAGCCAAATAGAGCCCTCTATCACTTGGGTTATAACGTAATCCTGAGGATAAATTTAGACTACCTCTTATACCGTTAGGGATAAACATATTACTGAAGGTAAAGGTTGTCCCCACACCTAGCTTATCACTACCTTGTTTCCCTAAGAGATTAGGTTTATCTATAAGCAGTGTACCATAGTTTGTTTTTTGACTTTTTGGAAAGTTTTGTCCTACAGTAGTATTGATTACATTAAGTGGTATAGAGACATTATACCCTCTTCCATCAGGAGTAACACCCACACATCCAGTGAGAGCCCATACCAAAGTAACTACTAAAATAATTTGTTTATAATTCATCTTTTTTATCCTTATTTTTATTGATATAGTTTGAAATAGTTTTGGTCACCACCATGGCAGCTACAAAGGCAAGCAATATCATACCAACTGTATACAACGCATGATAGATATCTAACTTCATGCTAAAACTTGATCTTTTAATCTATAGACTTTATCACATTGAGATGCCATCTGTTCATCATGTGTAACCAATAACAAGCCTGCATCATGCTCTTTGATATAATCTAACAGTACATCCATCACCAAACTGGCTGTTTCTTTATCTAAGTTACCCGTAGGTTCATCAGCAAAAATAATACGAGGCTTTTTACTCAATACCCTAGCGATAGAAACTCGCTGTTGCTGCCCACCAGAGAGATCACCTATCTTTTGACCCATGAGTTCTTTTATTTCTAATTTTTCTAATATAGCTTCATCCATACGTTCCCCACTTAACATAGTGGCTACATCTATATTTTCCATAGCAGTCATACCCTTAAACAGATAATGAAACTGAAAGATAATCCCTATATCATAACGACGTAACGCTTCTATCATCACATCTTTTTGGGCATAAATATCGTTACCAAATAGTTTGACTGTACCAACATTGGGTTTTATAAATGTAGAAAAAATATGTAGTAATGTAGACTTACCAGAGCCACTACGCCCTATGATAGCTGCACTTTGATGTACATCTAATCTAAAGTCAACATCAGAAAATAAAAGTGTATCAAAACTATGTGAAATATCAATGGCTTCTAAAAGAGTTTGGGACATAAAAATACCTTAAAATAAATTAGGTGTATTTTAACATAAAAAAGTAAGCACTATATAAAGTAGGTAGTTTATGTAAATAGTCTTATAGTTTCTTGAAATTTAAAGGTTTTTATGAGGAATAGTAGATAGTGCTATTTTGAATAGTCTTCTGGTTTATTATAGATTTGGAGGTTGTTGTTTGGAAGCATACGATAAGTATGTGACCAAACAAACTCCTCCAAAGATGTAGTAAAATAGAAGAACTATTATGCCATTTGTGCGGCTACTTCTGCTGCGAAGTCTTCTTCTTCTACTTCGATTCCTTCACCCACTTCAAGTCTAACAAAGTTTGTGATTTCAGCTTT
>Ga0256827_10002748_pt1 | contig 11257 bp, 6 predicted proteins | sample CV84metaG_FD_185977 | JGI IMG/M metagenome (GOLD analysis project Ga0256827, IMG submission 185977) | Hydrothermal vent microbial communities from East Pacific Rise, Pacific Ocean - CV84 | ecosystem: Environmental > Aquatic > Marine > Hydrothermal vents | place: Pacific Ocean: East Pacific Rise... | reverse complement strand
AATTTTAAACAATATGTTTTCGTTACTATTAGTTTGGTATTGATATTTGCAGGATGTAGTAAGTCTGTAGAAGAGACAGAAGAGTTTAATAAGTCTGCACTCTATTGGTATAAAAAGATAGCTAAAAGTATAGCGGATGACACTATGGATAATGCAGATAAATTTTATATCTCACTCAAAAGTGAGCATACCCGTTCACCACTTATGTCAACTACGATGATGTTATTAGCTCATGCCCATATGGATAGAGAAGAGTACTTGTTGGCTAACTACTATTTAGATGAATATAATAAGCGTTATGCAGAGGGAAACAATAGAGAATATACAGAATTTATGAAGCTAAAAGCATCATTTTTAGGTATCAAAGATATCTATAAAGATCAGAAGTTGATTATAGATAGTATCAGTAAAGCAAATACATATATATATAGATATCCAGGCTCTGAGTATATTTCTATGGTCAATACGATGCTTATTAGGTTACATATGACACAATACTTACTTAATGAGAATATCGCTGCACTCTATGACCGTACAGGTAAATCAGAAGCAGCAAAAATATATAGAGAAAAAAATAAAGGTTCTGTGGTAGAACTTACAGATATTACGGCACCTAAAAAAGGTTTTATTGGTAAAATTTTTGATTAAAAGCTTAGCTTTTAACCAAAATTTAGAAATTAGAAATTAGAAATTAGAAAAGTATAGTATGCTTTACAATTTTTAATTTTTGACTTTTATGCTAAGGATTTTTATGCAACTCAGTGATTATGATGCTTTTCCTACTACTTTACCTATAGTAGTAGAGGATGAACTTTTTCTTTACCCTTTTATGATAAGCCCTATCTTTCTAACAGATCAAAAGGATATAGATGCAGCTACCTATGCGATGGAAAATAACGCGTTACTATTTGTTACCTCGTCGATAGAAGGTAAAGAGGGAAGTAGAGAATTTGATGATATCTACAAAGTAGGAGTAATTGGCTCTATTATGAGAAAAGTACATATCCCTGATGGAAGAGTAAAAATACTTTTTCAAGGACTCTCTCGAGGGAAGATTGTAGAAAAAAAAGAGGGAGAATTTAATCGTGCAATAGTGAATATTGTAGAGTTTGAATCTTATGATAAGCTCAAAGTAGATGCTCTCATGGAGATACTAAGGGAAAAAATTAAAAATCTCTCTTCTATGAATAGTGCCTTCCCTGCAGATCTGGTACGTACGATAGAAGAGAATGATGAACCTAACCGTATAGCTGATTTGGTCTCTTCTATGTTAAAATTAGATAAAGATATAGCGTATACTTTATATATTGAGACTAATATAGAAAAACGTCTATTAGCGCTCATAGATATAGTGACTTCTGAGATGGAGTCAGCTAAAGTACAACGTGAAATACGTACAAAAGTACACTCTAAAATAGAACAAACCAATAAAGAATACTTTTTAAAAGAACAGCTCAAAGAGATACAACAAGAACTAGGTATGGATACCCAACGAGAGGAAGAGATAGCCACTTTTAAAGAAAAAATTGAAAAATTAAAACCTTATATGCAAGAAGATGCCTATAAAGAGATAACCAAACAGTTAAAACGCTTTGCGCGTATGCATCCTGAGAGTGCTGATGCCAATGTACTACAAAGTTATTTGGAGTGGGTTTTGGAGTTACCGTTTGGTAAATTAACCAAAGAGAACTTAAGTGTACAAAAAGTCTCGGAAGAACTGGATAAGGATCATTACTCTTTAGAAAAACCTAAAGAGCGTATTGTAGAGTTTTTCTCTGTACGTGAGCTGGCTGAACTCAGAGGTATCAAGCAAAAAGAGACATCTGGAGCGATACTCTGTTTTGCAGGGCCTCCTGGTGTAGGTAAAACATCATTGGCTAACTCTATAGCTACCGCACTAGGACGACCGCTTATGCGTATTGCATTAGGTGGGTTAGAGGATGTTAATGAGCTTAGAGGACATAGACGCACCTATGTAGGGGCAATGCCTGGACGTATTGTACAAGGACTCATAGAGGCACAAAGTATGGATCCTGTCATTGTTTTAGATGAGATAGACAAAGTAGGCCGTAGTATGCGTGGTGATCCAACAGCAGCTTTGCTAGAGATACTTGATCCTGAGCAAAATAGTAAATATAGAGACTATTATCTTAACTTCAATATAGACCTTAGTAAGGCGATATTTATAGCCACTGCAAATGATGTGGGGCGTATACCTGCACCACTACGAGACAGAATGGAGTTTATCGGGCTTAATTCATATACACCTAAAGAGAAATTTGAGATAGCAAAGCGTTATTTAATTCCACAAGAGTTAAAAAAACATGCATTGAAGCGTAGAGAATTTTTTATCTCAGATAAAGCATTGAAGTTACTTATTGATGAATATACACGTGAAGCAGGGGTAAGAAATCTACGGCGTAAAATAGCTGGACTCATGAGAAAGAGTGCACGGAAATTATTAGAAGATAAAAGTGTAGATAAAATCTCTATTACAAAAAAGAATTTAGAAAAGTTCACAGATAAAAAAGTATTTGAAATTTCTAAAGTAGAAAATAAGCCACAAATGGGTGTGGTTAATGGACTTGCATGGACAGTAGTCGGTGGTGATGTATTGACTATAGAAGCCATTAAAATAAAAGGTAAGGGATCACTTCAGCTTACGGGTAGTCTTGGAGATGTGATGAAAGAATCAGTAAGGATAGCACACTCGGTGGTGAAGAAACTTATTGATAAAGGTGATTTAGATATACCTAAAGAGATTATCCCTAAAAGTGTAAAAGAGAGAGAAGAGGGGCTTAGTGTAGATGTAAGTGAAGTCTATAAGCGATATGATTTACATATACATGTACCTGAAGGGGCAACACCTAAAGATGGACCATCTGCTGGTATAGCAATGGCATCAGCTATTGCTTCTATCCTCAGTGGTAGGAAGATAGATAATAGAGTTGCTATGACAGGTGAGGTTACGTTAACAGGTAAAGTCTTACCTATTGGTGGATTAAAAGAAAAGCTTATTGCTGCGTATAAAGCAGGGGTTAAGAAAGCATTAATCCCTATTAAAAATGTAGAACGTGATTTAGATGATATTCCAAATGAAGTAAAAAAGAATATTGAAATTATTGGTGTTGCAACAATAGATGATGTATTGGAAGAAGTATTTGTTTAAAAGTTAAGAGGGTATATTCTTAAAGGGGACAACCCTTTAAGGATTAAAGCGTGAAATCTATTAAGACCATTGAGACATTTTATTAAAAAGGTCTTCTTCTTTTATAGGTTTTCGTAAGAAATCATTTGCTCCATTATCAAAAACCTCTGTTTTTCTTGTATCATCTGTAGATAAGACGATAATAGGTATATGTGCATTTGACATATCAGATCGAAATATTTTTAGAAATTCAATACCATCAACGATTGGCATCATAATATCTAATAAGATAAAATTAATACTACTATCTTTTTTAAGTTTATCGAGTGCATCTGAGCCATTTTCTGCTTCTTGCATTTCAACCACATCAGGGTTCTTCTTTAGTAGTGTTTGTAGTAGTTTTCTGTTAATGAAGTCATCATCAACAATCAGTACTTTTAGTGCCATCTTGATTATCCTCTATGTTCAATTATATAGTTTTTTATCTCTTCTTTTGATTTATTAGTCGTAATAACATGAACAGAATCAAGTTTTGATATTTTATCTGTGAGTAATTCACTATCTGTAAAGAGTAAATCATACTTTCCAGAAGATATTTCTTGATCAAGTGTCTCAACATTATCAAGTGATACATACTCATATCCAAGATTCTCAATGACTTTTATTAAAATTCTACGTTCAAGTAAAAACTTTTTCGCAATGAGTATCTTCTTCTTTTCTTTAACCAGCACAGTGTATGTATCTTCATTATTCGTATTTGAAGCAACATCTTCTGTTTCAATATTTACATTAAGAGAGATATTGTTTTCTTTTGGTGTTTCATTGTTTTGATTTTCTACTTTTATAGGTTCCTTAATTGTATCCATATTTTTATTTTGATTGACTTGATGTTTTACCTCAGAAGTACTATCTAAAGGTTTATCTATAATCATAGTTGATTTATGTGATAAGAACTTATTGAGAACATAAATGAGTTCAGAGGTTTCAATAGGTTTGGTAATATATTCATCCATACCTTCATTTAAGAATCTTTCTCTGTCCCCTTTTAAGGCATTTGCTGTGAGTGCAATAATTGGGACATGTGGAATTTTTTCATCTTCTTCATAATCAAGTATTTCATGGGTAGCTTCGATACCATCCATAACGGGCATTTGGATATCCATAAAGAGAAGATCATAGTTCTTTGTTCTACGTTTTTCAAATGCTTCTAGTCCATTATTTGCAAGGTCAACTTGCATACCATTTTCTTCTAATATGCGTTTAATGAGTTTCTGATTAATAATATTGTCTTCCGTGACTAATATTTTTGCATCAAATTTTGTTTCATGTGTAGGAAGTACTTCATCTATAGTGGTAGAAGAGTCTTTTACACTTTTAGCAAGTAAATCTTTTAGTTTAGATAATGTAAGAGGTTTATAGATAACATTGTTTTGGTTTAATCCTAGTTCTTCAATTTTAGAACGACTTGTAACATTGGCAATAACTACAAGTTGAGATTTATCCATATTATGCATAGCATCTAAAATATTTTTATCTGCTTTATCAATATCAATCCAGTAATTTTTACAGGTGTTATTATCAATAAGTTTTTTAAGTGGTCCAATAGCATCAAAGTTTTTAATAGATGGACCAAAATAGTTAAAGTAGTTAGTGATATAGTTATCTAAAATAGAAGGTGTCTCTGGAGTATATTTACCTAATGTAATATCACTAAATGCATTTTTATAATCTATTTCATTGGTTCTAATCTCTTCTAAAACTAAAGAGAAAAAGAATGTAGTACCTTTGTCTTTTGCACTCTCAAGTTCTAGCTTTCCACCAAGTAATTCTACAAATTGGCTAGAAATTGTTAATCCAAGACCTGTACCACCATATTTTCTAGTCACAGAAACATCAGCTTGTGAAAAAGCTTCAAAAATACGAGATTGTTGTTCTTTTGTCATACCAATACCATTGTCTTGTACAGAAAATAATATTTTAGGGTTTAAATCATCTTCAGATTGGGTTCTTATAATTTCAAGGTTTATTTCACCTCCATGAGAAGTAAATTTGATAGCATTTGACAATAAGTTAATAATAACTTCTTTAATTTTTGTTGGATCACCTTTTAACTTAGTTGAAATAGAAGGATCCATGTAATAATTTAAATCAATATTTTTTTCTGCAGCACTTACAGCATACGTTTCAACAGCAGATTCAAACTCTTCTTCTGCATCGAATACAATACTCTCTATTTCAATTTTATTACTTTCAATTTTTGAAAGATCAAGAATATTGTTGATAATACTGAGTAGATTTTCAGAACTTTTATCAATAATAGCTAAAAATTCATCTTGTTCATCAGTTAAGTCTGTATTTCTAAGTATTTCTGTAAATCCAACAATACCATTGAGCGGTGTACGAATTTCATGTGACATATTAGCTAGAAATAGAGATTTCGCTTCATTTGCCTGAAGAGCGATATGTTTATCATCTTTTGCATTTTCTACAAGTGTTTCAAGAAATTTATAAGCTTTTTTTGTTCCTGAATAGGTATCAAGTTCTATATTCTCAATATCAATATTATTTGAAGATATATACTCCTCATTACCTTTCATCTCTTCCACAGCTTTATTAAGTACATTTTCAAGCTCATGAATATTACCTGTAATATCTTTTGTTGTCTTATACCCTAGATATGCAAGAATAAGGCTTAATAAGAGTATAGCTGCAGCGATACTCAATAGTAAAAGTTGTTTTTGTAAAAAAGAATTGGATGTCTTCCATAACTTATTAGAAACAATAAGTTCTGCTTTGGATAAAAGAGATATTTTTTGTGTTTGTAACGCAAACCAATCCATTGTTTCTGCTGAATATTCTCCATCATCCATATCCATTTGAATGGTAGAAGATATTTCTTCAAGTTTCTTAAGCATTGTCTTATTTTTTGGTTTAGAGAAAATAGTATTTAATTCTTGTTGCAATTGTGTATCTATAATTTGTGTAGCATCAAAAATATTTGCTTTGCTCTTAAAGGTATTCCACTGTGTAATCTCTTTAAAAGGCATAGGAGATTGTTTGGTCATATAGTATGCAATAAGTCCTCGTTCTAAAGCTGAATTTTCTTTTGCTGTATAGAGTTCTGAAAGTGTAGTGATTAGCGAGGATATTTCTGTATTAAGAGCAAAATTTTTAATTTGTAAAAGATTGGTTAAAATAGGTGTTGATAGTGTTTTAGTATAATCAGTAAAAAATACTTTATTAAAATCAGTATTTGGACCATCTAAATATTTTCGTATACTTTTAATTTTTTGAGAGTGTGTAAATATTGTTTTATATTTATTTACATCAAAAGTATTTTTTCCTCTGAGTATGTTAGGAGTATATGTTGTGTTTTTTGTAGTAAGGTTTTCTTTTATAGCTGTTAATGCTTTATCCGTACTGACTCTTTGCTTTTTTAAAGAATCTAAAAATGCTTGTTTATCACTACCAAGATACATAGAAGTTAATCCGCGTTCTTTACCTACCTCTGTCAATGTAGTAGAGAGATAAGCATTATTATTTAAAATAGTTTTTAATGTACTTGCCTTTTCAAAATTTACATAAGAAGTTATAAAAAAATAACTTGCAAGTGCAATCAAAAGTATTATTGGTACAAGAGCGATTAATTTAAGTCTATTACGTATAGTCATTTAGTTTGTTCCTTCTTTATCTTGATAAAGTATTAATTTGTTGTTCAAAGGATAAGAATTGTCCCCAGTATTGCTTAATCAATTTTTCTAGTTTAGTACTGTCTTCACAAAATTGAATCTCATATAACGTATCAGATAAAGCGCTAATTCGTAAATTACTAGAGGCACCTTTTAGAAGATGTCCAATTTTTTGAATAGCATCTAAATCACCTTTCTCATAAGCAATAAGCATTTTTGTAGTTTCATTATGAGCTTGATTAATAAAATCATGTACAAATTCTTCAATAAGTTCTACAGGTAACATTAAATCATTTGCTGCTTGCGCCAATTGAAAATCAAAATGTATAGGTTTGATATCCTTGAGTTGGAGTTGCCCAAATCCTTGATTACTTTTGTTAGTATTGTTATCATGTGGAGTAGGAATACTATCTTCTTTTACTTCTACTAGGTCTATACTTTTCGTATTATCCGCTATTTTAAAATTTTCAATAGATGGTAAAGAGGTGTTTTCAACTGGATAAATTTTTATTTCTTCTGTATCTTTATGTTGCTTTAGGTCTATTTCTGGAGTAGCTATTTTACTGTCTTCTTTTATATTTGAAGAGTGTTTTAATGTGATATCTTCATTTAGATTAATAGTTATCTCTTCTTGTGTTATATCAGAAGTTTTATCTGCATCTATTTTTGTTGTTACCCTTGCAAGTACATTATAAAATACTTCAATGGTTTTTTGACTCTCTTCTGGAGATTGTCCTTTTAATGTGGAGATAATATTATTTACTTGTGGGAGTTGTAAGACATCAGCAAGTTGCATTAATGTTTCCATAGCATTGTTGCGTATATTGGTATCCGTATTTTGTAATTCTGATTCTAAAGATATGGCAGTATCAATATATTCATTTAAAAATGAAGTATAGTCATCGGTAGAGATACCAATTTGATTACTTACCTCATTAAGATGAATTATAATTGGTTCGGTATTAATCGATACATCTTCATCAAAGGAGATTTTTTCAACTGTTTCATTTGAAACAATATTACTATCTTCACTTTGGTTAAAATTAGATTTTTCTAGAGAGGTTTCTTCTGATTTTATAAAATCCTCTTCTTTTTTTATCTCTTTATTCTCTAGAGAGATTTCTTCGGGGATTGAAATGTCTTCTGAAGTACTTTCTATAGAAAGGTTTTCAGATAACGGATCTTTAATAGGTTCTAAAAATATCTCTTCTGATTTTACAAAACTTTCTTCTTTTTGTATCTGCTCAGTTTCAAGAGTATCTAGAGAAATTTCTTCTGAAGACAGAGTATCTTCTGTAGAGAGAGTCTTAGATAATATATCTTCAGGAGTATCAAAAATAACTTCTTCTGATTTAATAAAAGGCTCTTCTTCATTTTGCTCTTGATTATCAAGAGGATTTAGGGGAATATCCTCTGTATCTGTTATAGGGGTGTTCTCAATACTTGGTAGAACCATATCCTCTTTAACAAAAGATAAATCATTCTTTATATCTAAGTCATCCAATGTAATTTCATCAATAGTGGCATTAATCGTATTTGGGATTACTAATGTTGAAAGATCTTCTTGAACTGGAGTTGTTTTATCTAAAGTATGTTTATCTTCTTCATCAGATATAGTTTTCTCAAGAGGTATTAACTGTACAAGATTTAAATTTCCAAACATACTGTTTAAAGAGGTTGTTTCTGATTTAAAGTCTAATATTTTATTTTCTATATGTGTGTGTATTTGTAGAGTATTATCCGTAGATAATATAATCTCTAGTTCATTGAAGATAACACCTCTTGTAAATTCTTCAAGAGTGTTTAAATTTAGATATTGAAGTAATGTATTATCTGCAGCAATAATTTGGTTGGTGTGATTAAGTATATAGTACATAGTATTTAAATTGCTCCTTATTCTGTAATTGTTTCTTGTGTCATTAATTCTGTATAGATAGAAATTGATTCATCTATTTCTGTTTTAGAGGCAGGTCTACGGGCTGCTGTATACCCTATAATATCTCCATTATCTCCTATGTTTGGTGTAATATAAGAGTATACCCAATAATATTTTCCATCTTTACGTAAGTTTTTTATAATACCTGACCACTCTTCTGTTTGACTTATAGTATCCCAGAGTGATTTAAAAATACTTTTTGGCATATCAGGATGTCTCAGTATATGATGGTTCCGTCCGATGAGTTCACTCTTGTCATAGCCTGATATATCACAAAATTTTCTATTTGCATATGTGATAATCCCTTCAATATTTGTAGAACTTATAATAAGCCCTTTTTCAAAGTGATACTCTTCATTTAATGGAGTAGGTTTTTGTATCATATGATTGATACTCCTTTTTTGTATTTTAATTATATCTTAAATATTATTTTATGAAAGAATAACAGCACAATTTATAAACTAAAGTATAGTAAAAAATTGTCAAAAAAAGTCAAACATTTAGGTACTAATATCTTTAATAATAGAAGCAATTTTCTTATTTGTTAATTTTTCTATTTCTTCGTATGGAGCAGAGTTTATTGCTTCAAATGTCCCAAAGTATTGTATGAGTTTTGCTACAGTAGCTTTGCCTATGCCTTTTTTGTTGAGGAGTGATACTTGTGTATCTTCTTTACGTTTTTTATTTTGATGATAGGTAATAGCATATCTGTGGGCTTCATCACGTTGACGTTGTATCCAATGTAGTCTCTTGTCGTTGGGTTTAAGTTCAAAAAGACCTTGATTTGTATAGAGCATGTCTTTTGCAGCACCTTTAGCACGGTGGGCTTTAGCATCGAGTTTCTCTTTGGCTATGGCAATAACATCTAAATTGACTTGAGCATCTTTTAGTAGGGTACGTGCTAGATTTAGATTGGCTTGTCCTCCATCAAGTATCCATAAATCAGGAGCAGGATCTATTTTAAACTTTTCTATACGTCTAGAGAGCATCTCTTTCATTTGACCATATTCATCACGGGCATGGAGTTCGTAGCGTCTGTAGCTTGACTTATCCCATACCCCTTCATCCCATACGACCATACCACCTACGGTAGCAGCTCCCATCATATGTGAGTTATCGAAAGTCTCTATACGATAAGGAATGGCTGATAAATCAAACAAATCTGCGATACGTTGTTCTATAATCGAATTATCACCTTTTTTACGTAGTAGCTCTTCACAGTTTTGTAGCGCTAAGGCAATGAGTTTTGCTTTTGCACCACGTTGTGGGGTGAGTATCTCTATCTTTTTTTCAAAGCGTGCACTGAGTGTTGATGCTACCTGTATACTATCCTCGAAGTTATGTGCAGTGATGACTTGTTTAGCAATATTGGGACTGTCTATAGTATAAAACTCCAAAAGCGCTTGTTTATAGGCTTCATTTTCATCATAGATATGCGTATGCCTAAAGTAAGAGTAGGCTGAAGAGATAATCTTTCCTCCACGCATAAACATCTTGACGATGACTCCACGTTCATCTCCATTTCGTATGGCAAAGATGTCAAGGTCAAGTTCATTGGCTAAATCAATGTTAGATGTAATGGTCAAGGTACGAATGGACTCTACTGAATCACGCATCGATGCTGCCTCTTCATAGCGTTCTTGCATTGCAAGGTTTGTCATTTTTTCTTCTAGTATTTTGATAAGATATTTACGTTTGACTATAGAGATTTTGGCTTCCTCTATAAGTTTGGCATACGCTTCTGGAGTAACTTTGCCTTCACAAGGAGCCAGACATTTTTTGATCTGGTAAAAAAGGCAGGCTTTGCCCTCACGTAGGCAAGATTTTTTTTGCACCAAAGGGTAAACTTCATAAAGTGCATCTAGCAAGGCACGTCCACCCGTAGGAAAGGGACCATAATAGGTGATATTTTTACCTTTTACTACCTTACGGGTAATCTCAAAACGAGGATAATCTACCGATTCATCGATGTAGATATAGGGATAAGTCTTGTCATCACGTAGTAAGATATTGTATTTGGGTTTAAGTTGTTTGATAAGTGAGTTTTCTAATACGAGTGCATCTTCTTCTGTGTCAACCACAATATAGTCTAGTTTTTGTGCCTCATGTAGCATTTTTATAATGCGAGGGCTTTGGGTAGGGTTGGGAGTAAACTCAGGAGTAAAACGCCAGTAGGACTTGACTCGGTTTTTAAGGTTTTTGGCTTTTCCTACATAAAGAAGTTTTCCTTTTTCGTCGAAGTACTGGTATACCCCAGCAGAACTAGGAAGATTTTGAACTACTTGTTGCATTTTATTTGTTCTTTGATTTGTTCAAATTTAGTAATGATATCTTCATCGTCACTTTGTATTTCAAATGCACTAGAAGCTAATTCATTGTAGTACGGTACAGTAGAAATGTTCTCTTCTTCTTTTTCCATAGGATGATACTTACTATGAAAAACAATGACCTTAGAGGCTTGCATCATTTTACACTCACTCTCAT
>Ga0256827_10002747_pt1 | contig 11258 bp, 5 predicted proteins | sample CV84metaG_FD_185977 | JGI IMG/M metagenome (GOLD analysis project Ga0256827, IMG submission 185977) | Hydrothermal vent microbial communities from East Pacific Rise, Pacific Ocean - CV84 | ecosystem: Environmental > Aquatic > Marine > Hydrothermal vents | place: Pacific Ocean: East Pacific Rise... | reverse complement strand
TACCAAAGTAACCGCAGGAAACTTTGTAAGTGAGGCGGGAAACAATACCACCCTACAGCTTATAGAGATTTCAGGAACAATGAATGTGGTCTCAAAGGCAGATATTCTACTTGAAGGAGATATAACGGTTAAAGAAGCTACTGAGATGAAAGGGGCAAATATTACCCAAAATGCCAATATGGTTATTGGAGGAACATTAACCCTTACTGCTGATAATAATATTTTACAAAATGGAAATAGTGATATTGTTGGAGATATGAGTGTAACGGCAGGTCATGACTTTATTATGGCAAAGGGGACAGCTATTTCTCTAACAGAAGGTAATTTCGTTAGTAGTTCACAAGGCAATACAACATTAGAAACAGTAACAGTTTCAGGAGCGATGAGTATTGATGCAACAAAAGAGCTTCTATTAGTAGGAGCTATAAATATTGGGAAAAACACTGATATACATGGATTGAATATTACTCAAAAGGGTAATTTAGATATTAAAGGGAAATTAATCCTTAAAGCTGATATCGATATGAAACAAGAGACAAATATTACATCTGTTGGAGATATGAGTGTAATAGCAGGTAATGAATTTGTTATGGAAAGAGGAACAAGCACTTCTGTAACAAAAGGAAATTTTAGAAGTATTTCTGAAGGAGATACAACACTTCAGACAGTAACTGTCTCAGGAACAATGAATGTTGATGCTAAAAAAGAACTACTTCTTTTAGAAAGAATTAGTGTAGGTACAGATGTAAATAAAAACAATCTCTTCAGAGCAGTAAATGTAGATGGGAACACAACAATGCATGGATTCAATATTACTCAAAAAGGTAATTTAAATATTAAGGGTTATTTAATATTAAATAGTGATTCCAATATAAAACAAGAAGCAAATATTATATCTTTAAAGGCTATAAATGTAACAGCTGGAAATGATTTTATTATGAAAAGTGATACAAGCACATCTATAACAAACGGTAGTTTTAGTAGTAATGTAAAAAACAATACTACACTTCAAACAATGAATATCTCAGGAGCAATGAGTGTTAATACACCTAAAGAGCTTCTTCTTTTAGATACTGTCATTGTAGGTGGAAATATAAATATGCACGGATTAAATATCACTCAAAATGGAACAATGAATACAAAAGGAGCATTAAGCCTTAATGCAGATAAGAATATATCACAAAATGCAAATATTACATCCATTGGAAATATACATGTAATTGCAGGAAATAACTTTAATATGGCAAAGGGAACAACTACTGCTGTAACAGAAGGAAACTTTAACAGTAATTTAAAAGGAATAGCAACCCTTCAATTGATGAATATTTTTGGAGAGATGAATCTAAATAGTGGAGGAGATTTATTCTTGTCTCAATCTATTGTAGTTGGAGGTAATAGTGTAATAATTGGAGCGAATATCAATCAAGAAGAAAGCATGACCATTGGTGGAACTCTTAATTTAATAGCAAACAATAGCATAAATCAAAATGCAAAGATTGCTGTAGGTGAAGATTTAACAATGAATGCAAAAAATAATATAACGGTAAAGGAGGAGGTAGTTACAGTAGTAACAGAAGGAAACCTTTCATATACTGTAGGAAAGAATTTAATTTTATCTCTTTTAAAAGTAAAAAAAGGAGATGTAAATATTGAATCAACAGAAGGCGATATAACTATTGCTAAAGATATAGATTCTAAAAATATTAAGATTGAAGGATTGAATCTACTTGTGACAGGTGAGATTACAGCTACAGAGGATGTCTCTATTGATATGGAAGAGAATATAGTTCAAGAAGAGACAATATCAGCAGTTCAAAATATTGTTATCTCTTCTAATCAAACGCTTGATATGAGAGAAAGTAGCTCAACCATTTCAAAAACAGGAACAGTAACACTAAATGCAACAGGTGATATGCTCCTTGTTTATGTTGAAGCAAGACAAGGAAATGTGAGTTTAACAATAAATAATGGTCTACTCATAGATAGTAATCATAACGATAGTATTAATCTTCGTTCAGAAGAACTAACCATTCAAGGTGGAGGTGGAACGATTAATAAAAATCAACTATCTACAGACTCAACAACAAGTTTAAGACAAAATGCAATCGAAACAGATATTAAAGGCTCATTAACCATAAAGAAACCTATTCAAGATTCAGAAAAAATACTCTTTTTCGTTAATAATGACTCTTTAGTTGCTTCAAATAACAATAATGAATTAACGCTTTTTTCTAATAAATCAAATGAATTAAATTTAGAAAAAACAGAGCGAGAGAAACTCTCTATCTATATGAGTAACATTGTTAATGGAGAATTTGAGATTACAACAAATAACGAGACTAAACAAAATAGTACTCAAGAGTTTTTTACTGAAGATTTTACTGGAGCAGAAGGGTCACTCTATGAGCTTATTGGGAGTGACGAAGTTTTTGAAGATATTAATAGCTATTTAACTCAAGCGGAGGGAGAGTTATCTTTTTTAGAAGTTGATAGTTATGCAAATCTCTTTAATCAGTTAAATTTTATGTACGATTCAGGAATACCACTGTTTGACTTATACAGTTCTGAAGAGTATGAAGATTCAACAATTATAAATCCAAACAGAGAGTATTGGATAGAAGATATAGCAATATAAAAAAGGAAAAAAATGTTTAACCAAATAAGACACATCTCTATAATAGTTGTGGGGATGAGTTTGATGCTATTTGCTCAAACACCTATAAAAAAAGGGATTATAGTAGAAGTATGTAAGGGTTGTGAAATAGTTGAAGTATCACTTAATGGTCTGATTAATGAGATTGTTAAACGAAATTATACTCTCTATTCAGAAAAGATAAAAGTAAACCAATCTGAACATAAAATTTCTTTAGCAGAAGGAATTTTTGAACCAAAGCTAAAGGTAGGTGCAAGTTATAGAAGAACCAATGTTCGAAACAGTGCAGAAGAGACTGTATCTAGAGGTTTTCAAGATAACTATAAAGACAGAGTCAAAGATATTCAAACCTCCCTTAGTGGATTATTATTTACAGGTGCGGAGTGGAATATAGGTTTTACAGATCGTAAAAAACGAAGTAATCTAATCTCTGATACTCAAGATTATGATAGTGAATATAGTGATGGGTTTAATATTTCATTTAAACAACCTCTTTTACGAGGTATGGGAAAAGATGTAACTTATGCCAAAATAAATATGGCAAAAATTGGAACAGAAATTAGTACCACTGAATATAAAAATAAATTAATGGGACTAATTGCAACAACCACACGTCTCTATTGGAAGCTCTATGGAACAGAAAAATTGTATGAAAATTGGAAAGAGACTCTACGAATCACAGAAGAGCAATTATCAACCCTTCAATCTATGGTAGCTCATGGTAAAGTTCCAGAAACAGAGCTATTAGAGGTCAAAAGTTCTATTTTTCAAAAAAGAACAGAGCTTCTTTCATTAAAAGCAACAATTCATGAGATTAAAAATCAGTTTTTATCACTTTTAAATATATCCCGTTCAGGATTTAATTCTACACTTTTTATTGCTAAAGATAGACCCATTTTAGATGGAGCATCTTCACTATTTGATATAGAGAAAAGTTATGAAAAAGCAATAAAAAATCTACCTGAATTAAAATTGGCTCAACTTAAATTAGAGTCAGAAAAATTAGAACAAAAATATAATGAGAATCAGTTGCTTCCTGATTTGACCCTTAATAGTAGTGTCTCAACTTTGGGATTGGCAAATACAAGAGATAACGCTCTCTATTGCAGTGGAGGGTGTAATGACCAAATTTCATGGAATGTTGGTTTAAATCTAGAGATACCACTTTATGGAAATCAACAAGCCAAAGAGAACTTAGCTATCTCCAAATTGAATTTAAAAAATTCTGAATTAGCTATTAACTCTTTTCATACAGAGATATATAATTTGATTGCAACAAAAATAGAGCAATTACAAATAGAACAATCTAAGTTTAATGAATATAAAGAAGAGGTTAGAATAAAAAAACAACTCTTAGCCATTGAACGACAAAAATTAAATTTAGGTCGTTCCCGAATAAAAGATATTTTAGAGTATGAAAGTAAATTAATGTTAGCACAAAGAAAACTTTTTAGCTCCATTGTTAATTGGAAAGTGGCTGAAGCACTCTTAAACAAAGCCACTGGAGAGCTTTTAGCTAAACAAAATATAGAGTTGGATTTTGATGATAAGTACCAAAAAAATAGTGCTGAATTAAATACTGCACTTTTAGAAAGATAAGGATAAATATGAAAAAAAAACTACTATTGACAACTCTTCTACTCTCAACATTAAGTTTAAAAGCAGATGAATTTATAGGAATTATAAAGCCCATTCATGATGTCAAGATAAGTGTTCCTTTAGATGGTATTGTTCAGTCTATTTATGTAAAAGAGGGTTCATATGTTAAAAAAGGTCAAAAAATTTTAAAACTTGAAAACCAACTACAGCAGTTGGAGGTAAATAGAAGAAAAATTATTTGGAAAGATAAAGCTCAATTGAATGCCTCTATTGAGAATCAAAAAATTCAAAAGAGACTTTTTAATTCAACTAAAGAACTTTATGAACAGACAAGAGCTGTTAGTGAACAAGAGGTACAACTTTTAGAGAGTAAACTCTATACCCTAAAAGGGGATATTGCCATGAGAAAAGAGAATGAGAAAAAAGAAAAAATTGAGTACAATATTGCCCAAAAACTCTTGTCTAAATATCTAATTAAATCTCCTATAAATGGGGTTGTTATAGAGATGGGTCTACAGAGAGGAGAATGGGCAAAATCGGGTAAACCTTTTGTTCGGATTGTTAATACCTATACCTGTTATATTGATATAAATATAGATGAGGCTTATAGCAGTAAATTAAAAGTGGGAAAAAAAATAAACTTTACTGTTAAAACTAAAAATGTAACAGCAAAGAAAAAGGGAAAGATTATATTTATCTCTCCTGTTGCCGATATGGCGAGTGGTTTGGTACGAATAAAAATAGAGTTTCTCAATAAGAAAAACCGTGTAACACCAGGATTGTCTGCCACAATTAATATTGATGCTTTTTCAAAAAATAAAAGAAAAGAGCCTTAGTGATTTCTCAAAGCCAAGAGTCCCATCAACCCAAAGTTTTAATTGACCTTCTTCAAGATTTAAGAGCCTCTAATAAATCTACAAAGGAGTCATTCGAGGAATTTCTAAAGTACTCCTCTCTTTTAGTTAAAGCACCTGTTGCACTACTTTTAAGTGAAAAAGAGGAGGCAGAGTGGAGCGTAACTGCCCGTTATGGCTTTACATCAGAGTCTAAAAAGGAGGAAGAGAGTAGTATAAAGATGGCTCTCTCGATGAGTCGAAGAGTAATAAAGAGTGGATTTGCATATGAACGTATGTCAATAGAGTGGTTACCTTTTTCTAATCAAATGGCATTTGCTATTAAATTGGATACAACGGTAGAATGTAGAGCCTCTTTTCTCTATTTTATCATTGAATATAAGAACCAACAGCATCTCTCTGAGATGATTATTCGTACTCTTATGAACCGAGATATACCCAGCTTTTTTATAGGAGTTAAAGATAAAAAGATAGAGAGTACCCCTACCCCCTTAATAGAGAGTAATATTCAAGTATTAAGTATTGATGTATTAGAGATTCTATCTAAAATAATTTTTCAAGAAAAATTTCTGTTAGCATCCATGTTTTTAGTTAATGAAATTGCTACTCGATTTAACTGTTCTCAAGTAAGTATTGGTTGGGAAAAGAGAAATTATATCAACCCTATAGCCATTAGCCATATTGAAAAGTTTGATAGAAATATGGAATCTATTCGTGCGTTAGAAGCCCTTTACGAAGAGTCAGCAGACCAAGATGAAGAGATACTCTATCCTGTCAAAGTATTGAATGATACAATTGTTTTTGCACACCACCACTATATCGACAGTAGCAAAGCCAAAGAGGTTTTTTCAATACCTTTTCGTCATAAAGGACGTGTGGTTGGGGTTATGAGTTGTGAGAAGATAGAAGGAGGTTTTACAGAAGAAGAGTTACTGTTGTTACGTCTTCTTGCAAACTATATCACTCCTTGGATGTATGAACTTTACACCAAAGACCGTTGGATTGGTGGACGTATTTTCTATGGAACACGAAACTATCTGAGTCGTTTTTTCACTCTGAAACACACTTTTTTAAAGTTTTCAGTAGTTTTACTCTCGGCTCTTCTTGCTTATGGAGCATTAGAAAAATGGAACTACAAGGTTGAAGTAGTTGCTTCACTAGAGACCGATAATATTGCTTTTATCTCTGCACCTTTTAATGGATTGGTATACAGCGTAAATGTTCATGCAGGAGACAAAGTTAAGAAAAAAGATAAACTCTTAACATTTGACAAAGATGAACTCTATCTAAAAGAGGCAGAGGCATTAGCAGATATTAATAAATATATCAGTGAATCAGAAAAAGCACGAGCAAAAAACTCTTTAGCAGATATGCGTGTAGCACTCTCAAAGAAAAAAGAGGCAGAGTTAAATTTAGAAAGGGTTCACTATTATCTTAAGAAATCAGATATTATAAGCCCTTTAGAGGGTGTTATAATTACAGGAGACAAAGAGGAGCTTTTAGGTGCTCCCATATCTAAAGGGGATTTACTCTTTAAAGTGGCACAATCAACCAATTTATACCTAAAATTAAAGATTCCTCAAAACAATATTGACGAAATCAATGCTACTCTCAAAGGGGAATTTGCACTGTTGAGTTCTCCTGACAAAAAATATCACTTCAGCATAGAAACCATTATTCCTATAGCTGAGGTCGATAAAAATGAAGGAAATATCTTTATTGCCAAGGCTAAAGTTACAGATGCGCCTGAAGATTGGTGGAGAGCAGGAATGAGTGGGGTTGCCAAAGTTGAGGTTGGAGAACGAAATATATTATGGATATTAACCCATGAATTTATAGAGTATCTACGTCTCTACTTTTGGATATAGCCTATGAGTGAACAAATTTTTAGTAACTCTTGGCATAATGTTTCAGGATTAAATGTATCACTATTAACTACTGTTACAGTACAGAAACAACACTATCGGGGTGAAGAGTGGTATGTTTTAAAAGATAGCTTTAATAATAAATTTTTTAAAATTAAACCCGAAGCATACCGATTTATTGTAAAACTTAATACAGAAGCTACAGTTGAAGAGGTATGGGAAGATTACCTTATGAAATATCCTCTGATTACACCAACACAAGATGAGTTGGTTAAACTACTCTCTCAACTTCATCTAAACAACCTGCTCTATTTTAAAAATAGAGTACAAAGTGAAGCTGTATTTGAACGTTATAGTGAACAACAAGCCAAACTACTACAAAGCAAAGTTGTTAGCTTTTTATTTATTAAAGTTCCTATTCTTGATCCTGATAAATTTTTAACCCTTATTCATCCTTTAACAAAAATAATATTCAGTCGTTTTGGTTTTTTTATTTGGTTATTAACACTTATCTATGCAGGGAAAATAGTCATTGACCATATCAGTATGGTTTCAATTCAAGCCCAAGGGATGCTCTCGCCCAATAACTTAGTCTATCTTTATATTACACTCTTTATACTCAAAATTATCCATGAATTTGGTCATGCGATGGTATGTAAAAAGTTTGGAGGGCCAGTACATACCATTGGATTAATGTTTTTAGTTTTTACCCCCCTCCCCTATATGGATGCCAGTAGTAGTTGGGGTTTTAGAAACAACTGGCACAGAGTCTTGGTCGGTTCAGCAGGTATGTTGGTAGAGCTGTTTATCGCCTCTTTAGCTACGATTGTCTGGATTAATACAGGTGATGGATTTATTCATGCTTTAAGTTTTAATGTCATGATTATTGGTTCAATTTCAAGCTTAATCTTTAATGCCAATCCTCTGCTTAAACTTGATGCCTATTATATGCTTTCAGATTGGTTAGAAATTCCTAATTTATCAAAACGTGCTAATCAGCAATTTCTCTACTTTTTTAAAAAAAATATCTTTAAAATAGAGCATATATTTCCTCCAAGTCGCTCAAAAAAAGAGACTTTCTGGTTAAATAGTTATGCCATATTAAGTTATATCTATAGGCTTTTGGTCTCTTTAACTATTATGTTTTTTGTAGCAGATCAAATTTTTGTGATTGGGGTTATTGTAGGTATGATGTCACTCTATATGTGGTTAATTAAACCTATCTATTCACTATTTAAATACCTTGTCACCTCTTCTGAACTTAACCAAAAGCGAAAAAGAGCTATCGTAATTTCAACACTCTTTATGAGTCTATTTTTAATGGTTTTTATCTTTGTTCCTGTTCCAAACTCTATTCATGCCTCAGGTGTTCTTTATGCCAAAGGGTTCTCTTCTGTTTATACTCCTAGTGAAGGTTACCTTATAAAAGTTGCTCTTAAAAATGGGGAAACAGTTAAAAAAGGAGAGCTTATCGCTATGTTGGTTAATAAAGAGATGGATTTAGAGATTAAATCACTTGAAACAAAGCTAGAGAAAACCTTGGCTTTAGAGTTAAAAGCTCAACAAGATATTTCTGATTTAAAACCACTAAAAAAACGGGTTTTACTTCTAAAGAATAAGATAAAAAAGTTAAAAGAGAAACGGAATAAGTTATTGATTTATGCTGAAATTTCAGGTGTATGGATTTCTAAAAATATTACTTCATTAACAAAAAGTTTTATTAACAAGGGAACACACCTTGGTGATATTATTCCCCAAGAAGGTTTTCATTTTATTGCTATTGTTCCCCAAGAAAAAGCGTATGATTTATTTGAAAAAGAGCATTTTAATAACTCTACGCTAAAGCTCAAAGGGTTAGAGTATCAAACCTTTAAGATTAGTGATGTAAATCTTATTCCGTATAAACAACATATCTTACCTTCGGCTGTATTGGGTTGGTTTGGAGGAGGAGACATTAAAGTTTCACAAGAAGACCCATCAGGAAAAAAAAGTGTAGAAGCATTCTTTGAAATTCGTGCCAATGTAGAGCTAAACAGTAGCTCTATTCAACTCTATCATCATCACTCAGGTGTTTTACATATCGCCTTAAAAAAACGTTCATTATGGTCTAAATTTAGCCGATATATGAAACAGCTGATGCAACGAAAATATCAAATTTAGAGGAACTATCATGCTCAATTTAGCACAAGCTTACACAAAAATGGATGTTATAGAAGAGATTAAACCCTTAAGTGGGTTTGATGCGTTTATTAATGGAGGAGTGGGGAGAGCTTATAGACTCTATCCCCATCGTCTTTTTCTCTTACAAGAAGCCAAAAAAATAGCAAAATTAAGCCTTAGCTATGAGCTATTAAATGAGCAACAGTTTGCTCAAAAAATTTTAGAGATTCGACAAAAAATTAAAATTTCCAGTACAAAAGAGAGAAAGGATATTCTACTTCATGCGTTTGCCATTGCTTGTGAAGCCTCTTTTCGTAGCTTACAGATTCGTCCCTATACAGTACAGATTTTAGGGGCTTTGGCAATGTATAAAAACTTTATTATTCAGATGCACACAGGTGAAGGAAAAACCATTACAGCAGGGTTAACAGCCATCCTTCAAGCATGGGGAGGGAAACCATGTCATATTGTAACCTCTAATGACTACTTAGCAGAAAGAGACTCCAAAACACTAGAGCCTCTATACCAATTGTGTGGATTAACAGTTGGATTTATTGATGGAGAAATGAAGAATAAGGAACGCCAAACCAACTATCAAAAATCTATTGTCTATGCTACCAGTAATGAAATTTTAGCCGATTTTCTTCGTGACCAAAGAGAGAGTAGTTATGCAGAAAATTTTAATCAATTCCTACTTAAAAATCTTAAACATGAGTCAACAGAAGGAGAAGTTTTACAAGGGCTACATAATATTATTATTGATGAAGCAGACAGCCTCTTAGCTGATGAAGCAACTACCCCTTTAATTATCTCTGTACCAAAAGAGAACAAGCCATTAATGGATGCCATCTCTTCAATGAAAGGTATTGCCAATCATTTAATCAAAAAGAAACACTACAATTTAAACAATAAACATAAAGAGGTCTACTTTACTCAAGAAGGAAAAGAGCTTATTGAAAACCTAAGTAAATCTATATCTCCTTTATGGAGATCTGAAAATAGACGAGAATATCTAATTAAACAGGCAATTGTTGCCAAGGAGTTTTATCTAAAAGGGGTAGATTATGTGATTATGGAAGAGAAACTTATTATTGTAGATTCTAAAACGGGTCGTATGATGCCCAACCGTTCATGGGGAAATGGATTACATCAAACAATAGAGGCAAAAGAGAATATTCCCTTTAGTGACCCAACTGAAACCCACATAAAAATGAGCTTCCAGCGTTTTTTTCGTTTCTATAAAAATATTTCAGGAATGAGTGGAACACTACAGAAACTAGAACCTGAACTGTGGCACATTTATAATCTACCTACCATGAAAATCCCTAAACGAATCCCAAATAAGTATAAGATACTAAAAGAAAAAATTGTGGCAACAAAAGAGAGGAAATGGCTCTTAGTGGTAGAAGAGATAGGCAAAATACACCAACAAAAGCAACCTATTTTAGTAGGAACACGAAGTATTGAAGATAGTGAAAATCTATCTAAAGCATTAACAGCTTTATCTATTCCTCATCAAATTTTAAATGCCCTTTACCATAAAGAGGAAGCAGAGATTATTGCTAAAGCAGGAGAGTTAGCAATGGTAACTATTGCTACCAATATGGCAGGAAGAGGAACAGATATAAAAGTGGTTAAAGAAGCTCTAGAAATAGGTGGGCTTCATGTGATTGCTACCGAACGCCATGACTCTGAACGGATAGATATGCAACTTTTTGGACGAACAGCTAGAAAAGGAGAAGCAGGAACCGTGCAAAGAGTAGTAAGCTTAGAAGATGAACTACTGGTCAATAAATCTTCAGATTGGATTCGGAGACAGTTTAAATATTATATTGGCTCTTGGATTGGACGATATTTAATTTTACTTTTTTATAAACGAATTCAGAAAAAAAGTGACAGACAGGCTTCTAAAATCCGAAAAAATATTTTAAAAAATGATTTTGAAACCATGAAGATGTTATCTTTTTCTTAAAGATAGTTTTCCTATGGAATTTTTCTATATTCCTCCCCAAATTTATGCTAAAATCTATAAAAAACAACAAAGGAGTTTAGATGTTTTATAGATTTTTAACAATGGTTTCAATTTTAGGTACTTCTCTTTATGCCCAAAATCCTCTCTCTAATATT
>Ga0256827_10002746_pt1 | contig 11259 bp, 12 predicted proteins | sample CV84metaG_FD_185977 | JGI IMG/M metagenome (GOLD analysis project Ga0256827, IMG submission 185977) | Hydrothermal vent microbial communities from East Pacific Rise, Pacific Ocean - CV84 | ecosystem: Environmental > Aquatic > Marine > Hydrothermal vents | place: Pacific Ocean: East Pacific Rise... | reverse complement strand
TTAGAAAATAAAGGCTTTAGGACTGCTCTTGATTATTGGAGTGTGACTACTTGTCCAAATGGTCCTGTTTATGCATATGGTATTTCTCTTGATAGTGGTTATACGGATGTTAAAGTTAAAGAGTATAGTTACTATATTAGATGTACAAGAGGAGGAGAGTCTTTCTGATACGTATATCAATGGAATAAAAAGCTATAGCTACAATTCTATATCGACAATAGACAAATTTATGATTAAGGGGTTAAAAAAGGACTTGGTTATAGTGATGCTCTAAGAGAGGCAAAGCTATTTATGATTAGAGACAAGGAAACAGAGTTGCCATTCTATTGGAGTGGATTTATTATGAATGAGTAGAAACATTTTAAGCCAAACCTGCTATCCTTATATAAAAGGAGTAGTCATGAATAAATTTATAAATATAAGCCTTTTATTAGGCTTTATTATCTTTACAGGGTGTTTGGAACGACCACGTCAAGATAGAACTACTAGCCACTCAGTGCAAATAATTCCCTCAAATAATAGTATTGTAACAGAAGCTTATAAACATTTGGGTAAACCCTATAAGTATGGAGCAACTGGACCTAATAATTTTGACTGCTCGGGGTTTGTTTATGCTGTACATAGAAATTTAGGAATAAAGATTCCTCGTACCTCTCGTGACCAGTCACAGATTCAAGGTAGAAAACTCTCTAAACGTGAACTTAGAGCAGGGGATTTGGTCTTTTTTGATACCTCTTTGAAAGGGCATGTTAATCACGTAGGTATCTATATTGGCAAGGGGAAATTTATACATGCGAGCAGTGGTAAAGCCTTCTCTGTGACAATTTCTGATATAAATGCGTGGTACAAAGATAAATTTAGATGGGGTAAACGCATTAATGAAAATAAATGATATATTATTTAAGATAAAAACAGCACTCTCTTTAACGGATAAAGAGTTACTTGAAACTTATAAATTAGCAGGTTTTGAGATGAGTGAAGAGCGACTAGAGAGCATTTTGAAACGTCGTCAAGACAAAGGTTACAGTGAGGCTACTTATGAAGAGTTGGGTCTTTTTTTAGATGGATTGGTTATTTTAAAAAGAGGAGAACCCTCGACCAAGAGAGACGATGATGAGGTATTTGAATTAACTAATAACCTTATTTTGAAAAAACTTCGTGTTGCGATGAATTTAAAAGAGAGCGAGTTGGTTATTATTTTTGCTTTGGCAGAAGTAGTCTTAACCAAACGACAAATAGGCTCACTCTTTCGTAAAGAGGGAGGAAAAAACTTTAAAGCCTGTTCCGATGAGTTACTGTTTGCCTTTATAGAAGGTTTAGATGAGTTTTATTATGATGGGGAAGAGATTTAAGGTCTTCCTCTTAATAATCTCTTATACGCATCAACTAAAGAGCTGTAGGGTGGTACATAGACACTTTTAGAAGTATTCCCAAATCGAATGGTCTGTTTGATGTCAAAGTGTAAATGTATGGATGTTTTTGTTCCACCCATGTTGTTTGATACACGACCTATCTTTTGACCTCGCCATACTCGTTGACCTCTTCTTACTTGAATTGATCGAGCGTTTAGGTGGAGGTAACGGTAGGTTCTTCCTGATTTCCCTCGGAGTTTAACTGAGTATGAACCGATGTAAGTAATGACTCCCTCTTCTACAGCTACAGCGTAATAGGTATTGTCTTTACAATCTTTTGCACGAATATCGACTCCTTGGTGTCCTACACCCGCTGGGCAAAGAGGCATACCACGGGTTCGCTTTTCACAATAGTTGTCTCTCCATGGATATTGATAATTTCTTTTGTCACAAAGACTTCCTCTCGGTCCAAACTGTCCACCAACTCCATAAACTTGAGAATTAATATAGGCAGGTGCATAGGCTAATGGAAAACGAATGTTGGGTGCGTAGATGTAATTATCTCCCCGTCTTCCTGTTCCACTGTTTGATGGCTTTAATGTTCCAGAGGGATAGTAGGTAAAGCCTTTTCCTTTCCATGTTTGTTCTACTTTATCGTTATCTTTTGTGGCACATGCTGTTAGTGCAACTAGAATAAAAGCGAGTAAAAAATATCTCATGGTCTACCTCCTACCATAATAAGTCTGCTGTAAAGTTTGCGTATATACTGCTCTTCTGTACAACGTGTATCTGTTTTTGGTTTTTCACACTCTATTATCAACTCATAGTTCACACCATGGCGATTAAAATTAGCAGACCTCATTCCCTCTTCTTCCATAAATTCTACAGTAGGAGAGGCTTTCATCATTTTTTGAAAATCACTGTTCGAGCTAGGGATACTCTCTTGAAATGTTTTATCCCCCGATACCATTAATGTAGCTCCTTGAAATAAAAAACTAATGCTGTAAAAGTTTTTATTTGCTACGACTACCATTTTTTTATCATATGCCAATGAGCTTGGAATATAGACAGGAAGTTTGGTGTTTTTTATGCCTTCGGTCAATACGCTAGGGTAGGGGATGGAAGGTTTTTGCTGTTGTGGATTGGGTTTGGGCCATTTTATATCGAGTATGCCACTTTCTGCATTTAGAGACGAGAGTAAAAGCAGAGTAGTTAGTAGTAAACGCATGGTTTAGCTCCTTACTTTTTTACTATTATAGCATGTTTAAAATTGCTACTTTGCATTAAAGGGTATAAATTTTAGCCTGAGTGAATCAAGCTAAAATCTTTTCGCTTGCAATTAATTCAACTACCCCATTGTACATATCTTGTACACACATCACTTCGGTCACACCCAGTCGTCTTTTGTTGGAAATATCGTAAACCCCACCTTCACTCTCTGAATGTTCTCCATGAATTCCTCTGATTTGCAAATGATGTTTATCGGTAATGGCTTTAAACTGTTCCATGTCTGCTGAAAGTTTTGGAAGAGCAATATGCACACTGGCTCTCATGGCTGTTCCTAAATTGGTTGGACAAGAGGTAATGTAGCCAATATGCTCATTGTAAGAGAAATTCACTTTTGTTTCGATACTTTTTATTGCCGATACTAAACGTGTGAATACCTCTTTAATATCGCCCCCCATCTGCATGGAGATAATGCGTAGTTGATCCTCTTCATTAACCCATACTAAAAATGTTTTATCAATATTATGATAGATTCCTCTGCCCTCTGGCCAGTTACGGTTAAGTCCTGTCGAGGCTAAGAATCGGTCTCCCTCTTTAAATAAAAAGTGGTCTTTAATAAGCTCTTCTTGAATCTCTTTACTCATTCCTAGTAGAGGATAATAGTTTCCTTCCAATTCGCCCTCTAATTGTTGCAATCCTTCAACGACAGAGGCTTCAACTTGTTCACGTTGCTCTTTTGAAATAGCAGGTCCCAAAGGCATGTTGTCTACATTTCTACCTACCCGAATTCGGGTTGAGACAATGTACTCGCCTGTTGGGTCTGGGTTTGGTGCATCCAAATCATTTGGATTTAGATTAGATTGATGTTTATCGCTTGGACTAAACCCGTGATACTCTTGAATAATTGGGTCAAAAAGTTCAGAAAAAGTTGTGTAAGACTCTTCATCTCCTGCATAGACTCCAATTCCTGAGTCGATGTTTTCTACACCTGAGTTAATGGCATCATTCAGTGTAAATCCATTGCTTGTTTTTTTCTCTTTTAAGTCTTCAAATACCTCTTTACTGAGGTGTTTACATAAGAGTGATGTACACTCATCTGGAAAATTTGGAAATTGATTTTTTGAGTTCATTTTAATCTCTTTTTTAAGTTATTATACACTTTTTTTTGTAAAAATTATTTCTTCTTTGTTTTATACGAACTTCAGGAACGTTGTTGTCGAAAAAATTAATATACAATTCATTTTGAAATACTATAATAGCCTTATTAATTTATCCAAAGGACATATTTTATGAACATAATCAAACCACTCTTTATAGGTGTAACACTGTTAACATTTAATTCGTTGGCAACAGCTTCAACTGGAGAGGAGTTATTAAAAACGAACTGTGCTTCATGTCACATGTTGAGTGTTCCTAAACCAGAGCAAATTCCTACATTAAAAGCTCCTGCAATGGAAGCCGTACTGTTTCATGTAAAAGCAGTTTTTCCTAAAGAAGCTGAACAGAAAGCATTTATTTTGGACTACGTTCAAAATCCTATAGTGTCTAAATCGGTATGTGAATCGAATAAAGTAGCTAAATTTGGGGTAATGCCTTCGTTAAAAGGAACGGTATCGGTTAAGGATTTAGAGAGTATTGCTGATTATATTATCCGTGCTTATCCTAGTAAAAAGTTTGTTCGTATGATTACTGAAATGCAGGGAAATGGAAAATTAAATGGGTTGAAAAATTCGCCATTTTTAATGAACCAAGATGCATTGCCTCACTTAACAAAGATTTTGGTAGAACATTGGACAAAAGCAAAACTTGGTCTAAGTAACGAGCAAAAAGAGAAGCTTTTAGTTGTACGAAAAGAGACCATGCAGGGTGTTAAAAAGATTAAAAAAGCATTAAGCGTTTTAGAAGCAGAAGTGATTGAAATGACGGTTGATGAAGATGTTGAACTGAAAAGCATTCAAGGAAGAGTTGATGAAATTGCTAAATTAAAAGCAGCAGCGACCATGATACAATTAAAATGTCTTAAAGAGAGTGTTCAAATATTAACCGAAGAACAACTTGAGTTCCTATTACCATTCTGGGATGCCTAAGTTACGTTTATGCCAGAACAAACTATTTTACTGCTTGAAGATGATGTACATTTAAACGATACAGTAAAACAATTTTTAGAATATTCAGGGTATAAAGTGTACCCTGCTTACGATGCACTCCAAGCAAAAGATACCTTGTATGAACAGAGTATTGACTTGATGCTTTTGGATATTAAAGTACCCAATGGCAATGGTTTTGATTTTTTGCGTGAAGTTCGAGCAGAAGAGAATACGGCTCCTGCTATTTTCATTACTTCTCTAAATTCGGTCGATGATGTTACGAAAGGGTTTGAAATTGGTTGTGATGACTACATTCGTAAACCCTTTGCCTTGAAAGAGTTGCTTGTTCGTGTGGAAGCCAGTTTAAAACGTAAATTTGGAACGCAAAACAATCAATTTGATTTGGGCAATGGCTACCATTTTGATATAAAAGGTCTGTTTCTAAGTTATGAAAATAAGAAAGTGGCTCTAAAAGCAAAAGAGACCAAACTCTTGGCTCTATTTTTAAAGCATATCAATGAACTCTTAACCTATGAACAAATTTTTGAAACGCTTTGGGACTACAACGAAACACCAAGCCAAGGAAGTTTACGTGCCTATATTAATACGTTGCGTCATGCTCTTGGGAAAAAAAGAATCGAGACGATTAAACATGTAGGGTATCGCTATGTTACGCAGTGAAAAACGGAGTCTATTTCGTTTTTTATCCATTTATCTAAGTTCTACGTTTCTACTCTTCTTATTGGCAACTTTTATTTTTTATCATTTTCAAAAACATCATATACTTGACCAACAATACAATGAGCTTAATTTGGAAGCTAAACGTATTAATCAACATTTAGGAGAGCTTTCATCCACCTTTATTAGCCCCTTAATTTATCCATATCAAAAACCTTTTGATTCTGCCATATACAATGTTGATAAAGAGTATATCTTTGGCTCTTTTCAGCCCAAAGACATTATCTGGAATCAAGAGTATTATCAAACAGAGAAGCGACTGTTTCATCTCTATCCTGTCTATCCTTATTATCTAGGGACAGCTTATCTTTTAGTATCAAAAGAGCTGAACCTTGAACCTATTAATGACTTATTTCACATCTCTCTACTCTTTTTAGCCATTGCAGGGACATTTTTTACTCTGTTGGGTCTTTTTTTAGGTAGACTCTTTATTGCTCCAATGAAAGAGTCTATTAGTAAAATGAATCGTTTTATTGAAGATACTACGCATGAGTTTAATACACCTATTAGTACGATTTTAGCCAATATTGAACTGATTGAGACCTTTTATGACTGTGAAGGTAAAAAAGAGTTAAAGCGTATTGAAATTGCCTCTAAAACCTTAAGTCGTCTTTATGAAGATTTAACCTATTTGAAACTGAATCATAACTATCATAGGGATATTGAAACACTAAACGTCTCTATTTTAATTCATGAACGTATTGAAAATTTTAAGACACTCATCGAGGCGAAGGCATTAATGCTAATTTTAGAAATAGATGAATCTATTGTCTTAGAAATAGATAAAAATGATGCCATTCGTATGGTTGATAATCTTTTATCTAATGCGATTAAATATAATCAAAAAAGAGGTCAACTCAAAGTCAAACTTAATAGGGAAAAACTGTTAATTTTTAATACGGGCATGGGGATAAAGAAAGATGAAATAAAAGACATTCAACGACGTTTTAAGCGTGCCAACAAAAGTGAAGGTGGGTTTGGAATTGGTCTTGATATTGTAGGACAGGTTGTCGAGCGTTACCATTTTAAACTCAATATCGAATCAATGTATACCAACTATACGGAGGTTACCGTAATATGGAAAAGATAGTCCTGTTTATAGTGCTTGTTTCAACGGTTTTATCTGCTGAAATAACAGAAAAAGAGTTGCAAAAGAATTGCATCGCCTGTCATGTAGAACAGAAGATTCCCAGTAGTTTAATCTACAGACGTTATCTTCGACGCTACAGCACACACAGAGCGATAAAGAAGAACCTTTTTTTGTATCTGCAAAATCCAATTAGAGAGAACTCCATCATGCCAAAACAATTTTTTTTAAAGTTTCCCCAAAAAGAAGCATCGGATTTAAATAAGAGCATGTTAAAAGAGAGTATTGATGCCTATTTAGAGCATTTTGATATTAAGAGACAGTTAATTTTACCTTAATATCCTTATGGAAATTAATAAGTAAAAACTATATTATGATAGTTATTATCATTTTTATTATATCTTAAGAATTTTTTCTGTACTATTCTCTCAGTTAAAACGTTAATGATAACTATTATTATTAACGTTTAAAAAGGGAGAGCATGAATAAGAAGATAATGAGTTTCGTACTGCTTACAGTTGCAGGCTTAGAGGCAAATGGTTTAGATGAAGTAACGGTAGATGGATATATTAGAGGAAGTTATCAACGCCATGATGTTAAGGAAGATAAAGTCTATAAAGATGATGCTATTGGAGGAAAACTTCATTTGGAAACAGCGTTGAGAGATGGAATCTCTTTGGGAGCAAGTCTCTATGTCTCTTCTTCTCTTCTTAATGATGATAACAGAGGACTGATTGCCTTACGAGGAGAGAGACATAAATCGTACACTATTTTAGGAGAGGCATATTTAAAAAGTGAATTTGGTAAAAATATTTTAACTCTAGGTCGCCAAGAGATAGAGACACCTTTTGCACAGATAGATGACATTGGAATGATTCCGAATACCTTTGAGGCAGTGACTTTGCTGAATACTGAGATGGAAAATACAACACTGTTTCTAGGACAAATTCAGAAAATGTCGGGGGTTGATGCAAAAGTTGTTGATGAGTTTAGCAAAGTAAACGGTTCTAAAAATATGCAAATTTTAGGTCTAAGCTATGATGGTATTAGTGATTTAGCTTTTTCAGCTTGGTACTACCGATTGAGTGGAGCTGAAGTTGATGAAATTAGCTATGTAGAAGCTAATTATAAAAAAGAGCTTGGAACGTATGCTTACGGTTGGGGATTACAGTACTCAAAACAGGGACACGATGTAGGAGGCTCAACAAGCATTTTAGGAGCAACATTAAGTTTTACAGCTAACACTATGGGGTTAACCTTGGCTACTGCCTACAATGAGACGAAAGATGGTTCGGCATTTAGTGGTTTTGGTGGAGGTCCATTTTTTTCAAATTCTGAATATCTGATTTTGGACAATGCAGGAGATGATGCAAAAGCCAAATGGATGGGTGTTGAGTTGGATGCTTCTGTTTTGGGAGTGAATGGATTAAATGTAGGTGTTGGTAAAATCACTTTAGAAACCCAAAGCAATAAAGAGGCTACCGAAGTAGACTTTGTAGCATCCTACGATATAAATAAAGATATGGAAATTCACATGATTTATTCAAATTTAAAAGGTGCAACTGTTGGTGAAGATGATGCAAAACATTTAAGAATTTATGCAAATTATAATTTTTAATTAAAAAAGTTATCATTTTATGATTTATTAAGTTGATAGTTACTATCATTTGCATAATTCAAGCGTAGAAAAGGGAAAATATGAAACTTTCAGAGTTGCACAAAGGCGACAGTGCCATTATTATGAAAATTGAGACCAGCGAAGAGTTAAAGGGGCGACTTTTTTCATTTGGTTTGGCAAGAGGTTCAGAGTTTAGTATAGAGGCATGTTCTTTAGGTAAGCAGACCATGGAGATTATGGTAGACGATACGCTTATTGGTTTAAGAGCAGAGGAAGCAAGTAAAATAGAGGTGGAAAAAATATAATGGATGGTGCAATTAGAGTCGTTTTAGCAGGGCAACCCAATGTAGGGAAATCAATGCTTATTAATGCCATGAGTGGTTCTAACGCTTTAAAAGTTGGAAATTTTTCAGGAGTAACGGTTGAGAAAACAGAAGTCTGTTTTGAACACCATTGTCATCAATTAGAGATGGTTGATTTACCTGGAACCTATTCAATCCGTGGCTTCTCACAAGAAGAGAAAGTAGCCCATAAGTATCTGCTTAATGAAGAGTACGACGTGATTATTAATGTTTTAGACTCTACTCATTTGCAACGAAATTTACTTCTAACATTAGAGCTTTTAAAGCTTAATAAGAAAATGGTACTGGCATTGAACATGGCAGATGAAGCCAAAAAAGAGGGTTTAGAGATAGATGTGGCTCAAATAGAAGCAATCACGGGTGTGCCAACGGTTTTGGTCTCTGCGAATTCCAAAGAGGGAATCGAAGAGTTACTTGAACGGGTACATGAAGTAGCTGATTCAGAGCAACGTATTAACTCAAACATTGTCTATTCTGACCCTTTAGAAGAAGAGATATTGGCATTAAGTACTTTTATGGAAGCAAAAGGCTTTAGTCTTAGAGATTTGACCTTTCGTGAAATTGCTATTAGAATTTTGTTTGAAGATAAAGATTTGTACAAAGAGTTGCATGAACAACCGATTATGACAGAGCTTCAACCACAAATTGTTGCTTCTCATAACCATATCTATACGCATCATGATACTAAAAATGTCAATGAGATTAAAGCCAATGAGTACATTGCTATTGCTCGTGGTATTCGTATGGAGACGGTTAATTGCAAACGAAATAAAGGAGCAAAAAACTCAACACAAAAGATTGATGCTGTGTTGATTAATAAAATATTTGGTATTCCTATTTTTCTCTTTTTGATGTGGGGGTTATTTCAGCTTACGTTTGAAATAGGTGCAATCCCTATGGAGTATATTAACACTGCTATCGGTATGTTTGGGGATGCTGTTGGTTCCATGATTCCTAACGATGAGTTTAGAAGTCTGATTGTTGATGGCATTATCGCAGGGGTAGGGGCTGTCTTACTTTTCTTACCCAATATTATTATCTTATATATCGGTATTGCTCTGTTAGAGACCACAGGGTACATGAGTCGAGTAGCCTTTTTACTGGATGGATTCTTTCATAAGTTTGGATTGCACGGTAAGAGTTTTATTCCTTTGGTTACAGGATTTGGTTGTTCTGTTCCTGCATACATGGCAGTACGAACATTAAAGAGTGAAAAAGATAGGCTTATTACCCTTTTCATTATAGGTTTTATGAGCTGTGGGGCAAGACTTCCAATTTATGTTCTCTTTACTGGGGTCTTCTTTGGTCAAGAACATGCAGGAACGATTCTGTTTATTATCTATATTGCAGGGGCAATGTTGGGGCTTGTTATGGCAAAACTACTTAGAGTGGTTGTCTTTAAGGGCGAAGATGAACCTTTTGTAATGGAGATGCCAAAATACAGGCTTCCTTCGATGGCTCTTATTTGGCATACGGTTAAGTATCAAACATGGGGCTATTTGCAAAAAGCAGGAACCTTTATTTTAGGGGCATCCATGCTTATATGGTTTGCATCTGCTTACCCAAAGTATCCATTACTCGAAGAGAGTTATACTCAAAAAATTGAGCAGACAAATAATGCAGAGCTAAAAATTTCATTAGCAAATGAACTGAAGCTTAAAACGTTAGAAGGAAGTTATCTCGGTCAGATAGGAAAGGCGAGTGAGCCATTTTTTGCACCCTTAGGATTTGATTGGAAAATGACTGTAGCCCTAGAGGCAGGATTAGCAGCCAAAGAGGTAGTTGTCTCTACGTTAGGAGTTCTCTACGCTATTGGAGATGAGGTTGATGAAACAAGTAGCTCTTTAGCCGAACAGTTAAAAGCAAATGTACCCTTTGCCTCGGCAATGGCATTTATTGTCTTTGTTATGATTTATCTACCATGTTTGGCAGCGTCTATGGTCTTTGCAAAAGAGGCAGGGGGATATAAGTATTTAGCGTATCTCTTTATATTTACGACCGTTACGGCTTGGGTATTATCGTTTATTACTTATAGGGTTCTGGTTTGATATTAGCAAATTTACATTTAGCAAGGCTGAAGCTATCTCTCTTGAACAAAAAATAATCTGCAATCCTCTTCCATAATTTATGATTTGGGAGAGTGAGGTTCACTAGAGATAGATTGTTCTGTAGTTAAATATGTGTTTTATCTTTTTACCTCTAATATTATTATATAAGGGTTGTGTTTTCAACCGTATCATGAATCGCAACTTTTAACTTTAATGAGTGGTTTTTCAACGCCTGACCCCTAGGACATCGGGTAGCGAGTTTTTATTGGCTAAATTGCTTATTTATGGAGAGGTGGAGATTAGAAGAATAATAAATAAGATATTTTTAACATCATATATGCTATCATAATTTATGAACGTAGTAATAGACACCAATGTATGGATTTCTGCTCTTATTAGCAAAGATGGCGTAAGTCGTGAGATTACTCGATGGGCATTACTCGATAAAATTGCCCCTCAAATCAGTACCACACTCTTTTTAGAGTATGAAGATGTGATGAAAAGAGAGAAGGTTCAAACCTTATGCTCGTTAAGCATTCAAGAGCAAGAGGAGCTGTTCCAAGCTTTTCTTTCAACCTGTAAGTGGAATGAAATCTTCTACTTATGGCGACCCAATCTTACTGATGAGGGCGATGATTTTTTAATAGAGTTGGCTGTGGCAAGTAACAGTTTGGTTATTATTACCGACAATGTCAAAGATATTGAAGTTGGAGAGCTTAAGTTCAATATAGAGGTTTTAA
>Ga0256827_10002745_pt1 | contig 11259 bp, 9 predicted proteins | sample CV84metaG_FD_185977 | JGI IMG/M metagenome (GOLD analysis project Ga0256827, IMG submission 185977) | Hydrothermal vent microbial communities from East Pacific Rise, Pacific Ocean - CV84 | ecosystem: Environmental > Aquatic > Marine > Hydrothermal vents | place: Pacific Ocean: East Pacific Rise... | reverse complement strand
ACTCGCCTTCGTTAATGGTGGGTGTGGTGCCGGTTACCGTAACGAGTTCTTTTTTACCTTGTACCTTCACGCGTAAAACACAAAACCCATTTTCTTCATTGCGGAAAACAATGCGTTCAATTTGACCATCTAATTTATTATTTGTCTGATTCGTTGCCATAAAAATTCAATTCCAAATGAGCGTCCTTTGTATCGTTTTGTTTTTCAGATTTCGAGAACAGCTTATTACTATTTATCAAACAAATTTTTGGACCTGCTTTTTTAGCCTTTTTTAGGGGCGCATTTTTTTTTAAAATTAATTGTATTTATCTGCTTGATTGTTTTTGAGAAATAGGTACTGTGGTTGGGTTGTTGCTTCTCTAGATATTTTTAGTGAGCAGGTAGGTTGTTCTTTTAAACCGATCCACTTCACTTAATTTTTGAAGCAGTTAGATGTTATTAGAAAGGCCAGAAAGATGTGTAACGAAACTCTTCTTGCAGGCGTATAAATTAAGGAAATGAACAGGGTGATTAACTATAAACAAATACGATTCGCGGACCCTAATGAACACGCGACGAATATCGTATTTATAACTAACAGTATGAGGGGAAAGAAAATGATAAAATCCTATATTACGACCCTTTCGGTCGTTCTTTTAGCTGGAACACAATTCGTTCAAGCACAGGGAAGCGAGACTGAAGTTCTTGCAAACCTGAATGATGCGAAGGCAGCTGTAGTGGAGGTCAATGATGCTCCAGTAAAAACCAAGAATATTGCGAAGGCAAAAGACTCCTCGCTGTATGATCGGGCGTGTGCTAGCTATAAAGCAAAAAAATATGACGAAGCAAAAAAAATGTTTGAAGCAATGGTTGCTGCTGACAAATATGACACACGTCCTGCTCGATATTTAAAACGTATCGCTGCTCGCGTTAATGCCATAGAAACAAAGAAGGCCGAAGCATCACGTAAACTTGCTTTGACTGAGGTCAAAAAAGGTTGGACTGAAACACCTCCCGTTATGATTGCGACAAATCAAACGAAGGTAGTGAAAAAAGCAGATCCACGTGATAAAGCAATTAAAGCGTTGGAAGCAAAAATCAAAACGATTATTGTTCCAACAATTGATTTCCGCGAAGCGAAGGTGAAAGATGTTATCTTTTTCCTTTCTGAAACCTGCCGTCGTTTAGACAAAAAAGGTCGTGGCATAAATATTCTTCTTCTTGGTATGGGTTCATACAATGATGATAAAAATTTAATTTCAATTTCTATTCGTGATATGAGTCTTTATGATGCGCTAGAATATATCACAGAAATGGCGAAGCTTCGTTTTGAAATTAAACCTTCAGCAATTGCTATTATGCCTATTGATTATGCAACAAGTGCTGAGATGGAACTTCGTACTTTTAATATTAAGAGTAATACAGTTGGTGATGAAATTGCTGCTGCTGCAAATAGTGGTGGAGCTGCTGCTGCTCCTGCTGCGGGTGGTACAGATGATATCTTTGGCGGTGGAGCCGCTGCGACTCCCGCTGCAGGCGGTGCAGGTGGACCACTTAATGTGGCCGGATTCTTTGCTCTTGTGAAATTCCCAGAAGGAGCGAAAGCCGTTTATCAACCAAAGTTTAAAAAGTTGATGGTTAAAAATACTCCAGAAAACCTTAAACGTATTGAACAAGTATTGGGTGAGATGGAAGACAAAGCGAATGCTCAACTTGCAGAACAAGTTAAGATTGATGCTAAATTTATCGAATTCAATGAGGGTTCTATGGAGCAACTCGGATTTGATTGGACTCCATACGGAACAGGAACTATTGGTGGTTTTGGAATGAAAGATGGATCCTACTTCCAAAAGGCATCAGGTTTCTTAACACCTCGTACACCACATGATCCAAACTTTGGTGGTGGAGATGTATATGTTCCTGGAACAACGCCAACTCCAATGTATAATCATCCTATTAGTGGATATCAAGAAATCAATGGTCAGGGTCAAAACCTCTTTGGGTTAGGACAGCGAAATGCATCGCAAGTTTTTGAAGTAGCAAAATCAGGAGTTCTTTCTACAATGAGCGGAACACCTGCAGCTATGGTTTTTGGAAATGGAACTTTAGATCTTCGAATTACTGCGCTGGAACAAAACGGTACAGCTGATGTACTTTCTGCTCCATCGATAACTACAAAAAGCGGAAACGAAGCGATTATTCGCGTGGTTGAAGTTCACAGATATCCTCAAGACTACGATGTGGAAACAGGTCGTAACACAACTCCAGTTGTGAAACCTCAAGACTGGGAAGATTTCGACTTAGGTGTTTCTCTAAAGGTTACTCCTGTTGTAAACGCAGACAACGGAACGATCGATCTTGACCTAACGCCTGAAATTACGAAGTTCAAGGGCTATGATAACTATATCGTAGGTTACGACTCTGTTTTAACAGGTGGTGATTACGGTTCTGGTGTTACTGCTGGCGGAAGTGGTGGAGCTCTATTGGCTCGTATGCCTTATTTCGAAAAGCGTATTATTACTACACAAGTAACGATTGCTGACGGAAGCAGTATCCTCATGGGCGGTTTGGTAAATGAAACTACAGAAACATATCGTGACCAAGTACCATTCTTGGGTGACATTCCTTATGTTGGACGTCTTTTCCGCACAGAAGGCTCTCGTTCTGCGAAGAAAAATTTAGTGATCTATGTGAAAGCTAAACAAATCGACGTGAACGGTATGAGTAGTGAAGATCGTAAACAAATCCGTAATGCACAAATAAACAACTAAGTTTTACGTGTTATTATTTAAAAACCCGCTTATTTAAGCGGGTTTTTTTTATTTACTTTAACCCTTCGGAATCTATGAATTTTATTGCGTTTGATTTAGAAACCACAGGTCTTTCTGCTAAACAAGACCAAATTATTGAAATAGGTGCGGTTAAATTTGAAAATGAAATAGCTACGCATCGTTTTGGAACACTCGTTAATCCAGGAATCTCTATTCCATACGGAGCATCTGCGGTGAATGGGATTACTGATGACATGGTAAAAAACAAACCTACCATTGATCATGTCTTAGAGGACTTTGCTCTCTTTTGTGGAGACCTCCCTCTTGTAGCACATAATGCATCGTTTGATTTTAAATTTTTAGAAAATAATATTATAAAATATCAGGCTCCAGCACCAAAAGGACCCGTTTTTGATACATTGGGACTTGCTCGAAAACTTTATCAGGGTCTTCCTAACCACAAATTAGGGACGCTTGTTCGGCATTTTGGTTTCCCTTCAGGTACTTTTCATCGTGCCGAAGAAGATAGTGTGTATTGTGGGATGCTTTTTATAAAAATTATCCAGACCCTGAAACAACGTGGAGAAGAGTGTTCGGAAGAAACTTTTTTTAAATATACTCAAAAATTTCCACTTCATTTTTCACAATGTACTTCCTCTACGCAACAAACCGATTTTTTATTCTAATCGGAACAAAATTCATACGCCAACACACTTAACCCAAAAATGGCGGCCGTCTCGGTGCGTAAAATTCGCTTGCCAAAAGAGACGGGAATGGCTCCTGCATTTTTTGCTAATTGTACTTCTTGTTCTGTGAAATCTCCTTCAGGACCAATGAATAAAGCAATGCTTTTTGGTGTTTTCCCTTTAAGGATCGTTTGTAATGGTTTCGCACCATCATAAAGAGAACCAATCAAAACTAAATCATAGCGTGGAAGGTGAGAGCAAATGTTGTTTAAGGTTTGAACAGAATGCAACCGAGGCAACCATCGTACTTCACACTGTTGGGCTGCATTAATTACTATCTTTTCCCAGCGGGCTTGTTGTTTCTCATTGGGTCGAAAAAGAGTATGTTGTGTTAATATGGGGAAGATTTCACGCGCACCCAATTCAACCGCTTTTTGTAGTACAATATTCCACCGGTCTGGTTTAGGGAGTGCTTGGATAAGATCTATTTGAACCGTTGGCTCTGGGATAAAAAATCGGCGGATAATTCGAGCTGTAACATTGCGTTTTGAGACGATTTCTACTTGCGCTTCAGCCACATGCCCTTCTCCATCAAACAAGACAATCTCTTGTCCTGATTGAATGCGTAATACGCGCGTTAAATGATGCGATTCTTCGGGTGAAAGAGTCGCCACTTCTTTTTTTAATTCTGGACTAGCAACCAACGAATTAATGCGCACAATTCTTTCCTCTTATAATTCGAGCTTTTTTTTCCGTTCATAAAACTTCTTCGCCACTTTTTTCATCTTCGCTGTTTTTTCAAAATGGTTTTCGTGGAGTTGATCGCAAAGCGTTTTCATTGCTTTTTTCTCTTTTCCTGAGAGGCGAGTGGGGACTTCAATATTGACCAAAATATTTTGGCTACCTTTGCCGTGACCATGTGCCGTGTCAATAATGCCTTGTCCACGAAGGCGGAACACTTTTCCACTTTGTGTTCCTGCTGGGATTTTTAGTTTTGCATCGCCATGAATCGTAGGGACTTCGATTTCGCCACCAAGCATTGCTGTTTGAAAGGGGAGGGGAACTTCGCAATAAATGTCGAGGTCGTTTCGTTTGAAAAATTCGTGATCTCGAACGTGAAAAACAATGAAGAGATCTCCTGCTGGTCCACCACGAACGCCTGCTTCGCCTTTCCCAGGGAGGCGTTGGCGCGAGCCTGATTCTACTCCTGCTGGGATACGTAATTTAAGGGTTTGGCGTTTTTTAATGCTACCGACTCCCCGGCATTCTTGGCACGGTTTTTCAATGATTTCACCCGCGCCTCTACAGGTTGGACACGTTTGTGAAAATTGGATAAATCCTTGTCCTGTTGCAACTTGTCCTTGACCATGACAGGTTGCACATGTTTTTTTCGAGGTTCCGGGTTCTGCACCTGTTCCTGAACAGTGGGGGCACTCCTCGCTTACGGGTAGTGTGATGGTTCGGTGCGAGCCAAGTGCCGCTTCTTCAAAATCCACTTCCAAGTCATAGCGTAAATCAGATCCACGCGCCGGACCGTTGCTCGATCGGCGGCGACCTCCGCCTCCACCAAATAAATCGTTAATGTTAAATCCGCCGCCAAAAACTTGCTCAAAGATGTCGGAGGCATCGTGGAATCCACCACCAAAACCACCACCAAATCCGCCGCCACCTGCAGCAAATGCTTGATGACCAAATTGATCAAATCGCGCGCGTTTGTCAGCATCGCCTAAAACTTCGTACGCTTCGGACGCTTCTTTAAATTTTTCTTCGGCTTCTGCATTTCCAGGGTTTCGGTCGGGATGAAATTTCATAGCAACCTTTCGGTAGGCTTTTTTTATTTCATCTGCCGTAGCCTCTTTCGAGATGCCTAGTACTTCATAATAATCTCGTTTATTCGCCATCTGTATTTTCCTCTGTGTTCTTCTCTGCTTTTCCTGAAGAGACGACGACTTGGGCTGGTCGAAGCAGTTTGTCACCAAACAGATAGCCGCGCCGAATTTGTTGAGAGCAGATTTCTTCTTCGTATTCATCCGAAGGCATGTGTGTTAGCGCCTCGTGTTTATGAGGGTCAAACTCTTCTCCAATTGCATCAATGGGAGTGAGATTAAATTTTTGAAGGACATTTTGAAATTGATCAAATACCATTTTAAATCCATCAAGTACCGCAGGGTCGGTTTCGTTTTGTTCTGCGGTGATTAGCCCCATTTCATAATGGTCTAAGACAGGAAGTAATTCTGAGAAAAGATCTTCATTTGCACGCTGATATAACTCAACCCGTTCTCGTTGTGTTCGGTTTCTAAAATTAGTAAAGTCCGCTTGTAAACGAATAAATTGATCGCGCAACGATTCCTCTTCGGGCTGATCTTTTGTTACTTCAATCTCCTCTTCAATAACCTCGGTGTCGGGAAGTTCTTCCTCGATCTCTGGATTCGGTTTTTTTGCTTTTGGTGTTTTTTTCTGTTTTGCCATAATTTAGATCCTCTTCTTCTAAGGCTTGAAAAGATACGGAAACCCGCCCTCGTGTCAAGCGGGCAAGAGGGCTTAATTTTTTTATTTATTCATTCGAGCCTTTTTTTGCCCTATTTTCTTATTTTTTAGAGGGAGGTGCTTTTTTTATACACTAAATCCCATTCGTTATAATTAGCGTAGTTTTTACCATCGGAAACGCGGTGATGAAGACGGAAAAGAGCCTTATTTATCTAAGGATAAAAGTGGTTTCATCTATGAACCGTTTGTTTCGTGCTGAATTTTTATTATGGATGAACAGGTCTTAGAATAACATCTTGTAGATGCATGAGTGTTTTCCCTGTAATTTCTTGGGCTTTAACTGAAATAGGAACAGCACCCGCTTTTAGTTTGATTTCTCCAAGTTTTAATAGATTGGTTTTTGATGGGTTTCGGGCTCCTACTTTTGGAAAATTTTTAGCGACTCCTGTTAAGGTTTGATCTCCAATCTGAACCACAAATTTTCCCCCAGTATTTTTGCTGCCTACGTATCGAACAAAGACATCAAATGTGCTGGATTGGTTGATGCGAGCATTCCAAGAGACGGAGTAATCCTTTGATTTCCATTTTGTGACATAATCTTGATTTCGTTTCCCGCTACCAAATCCAAGGTTACCGTGACGGGTTCCATCAAACACCCTGAAAAGATTTGTATATGACGGAGAAATTAGGCGAGTTAAGTCTGTTTGTGGTTTCTTTGAAAACGTAAGTTTGATTACACCGCTTGCTGGCGAAGGAGATTGAGCCGGAACCATAATTTTTAAATCCATTTTTTTTATGGGTTCAAAGAGACATTTTTTCTTTCCAGTTGCTGTAATTACCTCTGCAGAAATAGGTTTGTCTAAAAGACCTCCCACAATAAGTTGCCCATCTTTTGGCCAGTCAAATACTTGAAGATAAAGGGCGTTGGTTTTATAGGTGGATTCCCCCCATGCTTGAACCGCCAGCGGAGTTTGTCCTGCACCATAAATGGATTCACTATTAATAGCCATCCATTTTCCAATTCCTTGAAGAATCGTGAGATCTTTGGCATCAATAAGACCTTTTCCAGTAGGTCCAATATTCATTAACATATTGCCACCGCGGGCAACGGTTTTAATTAAAAGTTGAATAAAATGTTCTGGAGGTTTATGACTCAGATCCCCTCGATGATAGGCGTATGACTCGTTGGTTGTTGGGATGCCTTCCCAATCTCCTTCGGTAGGGCGAATTTCGGCAGGGCGATCAGTGGTATTTCGATAATCGCCATAATTTCCATATTTTCGACTACTTAATAATCGACCATTTACCACAATATTGGGTTTTATAGAGCGAATCATCTTTAAAATATTGTAGCTGTCTTGCGGTGGAAGTTTAGCGGTTGTGTCGAACCAAATAATATCGGGATCGTATTTTACTAAGAGCTCCCGAATTTGTGGCATGGCCTTTTTTTCAACATAATTTTTTCGGATTCGTGCAACAATTTCAGGGTGTGTCTGCCACCATTTCCCGCCTTTTTCATGATAAAGATTTCGACCACCTCCTGGGTTTTCCCACTCCCAATCATTTCCTGATCCCATGGGTTCGCCCCAGTCGAAGGCGTGAGAATAATAAAACCCAAACTTAATCCCTTCACGTTTGCACGCATCGCGTAACTCTCGCATAGGATCTCGATGGAAAGGCGTGGCTTTAACAATCGTATAATCACTCACATCAGAATCAAACATGGCAAATCCATCGTGATGTTTGGATGTAATAATCAAATAACGCATGCCGGCTTGCTTAATGGTCTTAATCCATTCATCTGCATTAAACTGGGTTGGATTAAATTTTTCAACCGCTTCTTTCCGATATTCCGCCATAGTAATCTTTTTAATTCGTTGAATATGTTCCGCATATCCAAGAACTTTTTCCCCTTTCCAATATCCTTCCAGTTGGGAATACACCCCCCAATGCATAAAACAGCCAAATCGAGCATTTCTCCACCACGTGATTCGAGCATCTTTTGTTTCCATCGATTTTCTCCACCACGCCATTTCTGGTGAATCAGGTGCGGGGGGGAACGCTTCTTCAGGAGAAATTGTGCGACTACTTTTCTTTTTTTCCTTTCCAAGCACACGATTGTTTAAGCCATTAAATGAACAAATAACTCCAATAATAATAAACCATTTCATCCACTGAGTTCGCATATTTACATCTCCTTTAATTAAATCCATCAATACATGACAGATACATAAAATCCAAAATTGAACAATAGAACTACTTCATCGTTATAGAAACATCAAGAAGTTTGAGTAAAGGAAATTCAAGGCCGATCTTTTTTAAAAGGAGAAATTAGAAGGACTTATTTTATAAATTTTATTAAAAACAGGTTTGAGATTAAACAAGATGTACTCCCGTTGTTTTGTTTGAATGTTTGATAACCTCTTTTATACCTAGTATATAGGATCTTTTAGTGTTTTACGTTAACCACTCGATAGGGTCGAGGGCGTAGTAAAATTTTAGTTCCTCAAAAAGTTCGGGATGTTTTTCTTTAAGTTGCCGAGGCTTCTCAAAAAAGGTTTCCGTAGCAACGGCAAAAAACTCGGCAGGATTGGTTGCACCATATCGATCAATCACCTCTTTTTTACCGTGATCCGTTTCGTCAATTAACACTTTGTAATCATGATTAAAAATATGCGCCCAAGAAGCATAAGCCGACCGTTCACTCAAAACAGGAACCCCATCCGCCGCACCGTCTTCTTGGTCAAGTTGATGAGCAAATTCGTGAAAGGTTACATTGTGACCATCGTGCATATTTTGAGCGCCACCAAGAACACTATTCCACGCCAGTACCACCACACCACAATCCCACGACTCCCCAAGCCGAGCACTCTCCCCATTATCTCCGCCAAAAATCCCTTTTTGTCCGCCAGAATAAGTATGTGGATAAACCAAAATCGTTTTTAAACGCGGATAAACATCCCCGCTTTGACCCAACAACAAAATACACGCTTGTGCCGCAATCGTGATTTTTATTTCTTCCGAAAGCTCCAACCCGCCGCATCCTTCAAAGCTCTTTTCATCCAGAAAAACCTGCATAAGCGCAAATAATTTTGTTTGTTGTTTTGTAGAAAGACGATCAATTAGCGGCATTGTTTTTTGTAAAATAGGCATCCATTCTTCTGGAGCAGGAGTAGAGAGCAGCATTGCTCGTCGCCGTTTTTTTTGTTGTTTTATCATCAAGACAACAAAAACAACTACCACTGCCCCAGCACCTAAACTCCACATCATATTATGCATGATTTAATCCTCTCTATTTAAAACCCCAGCCTTTTTTTAACTAGGAGCCCGAATCGGTTCTTTCCGCAAATTCCTCAAACAAAAGAAAGGATCTTCCGCCTTTTGTATTTTCCGAGCTCCGCTTTCGCGCTTTTCGCTAAACCACTCTCTGTGTGTCTCAAACACATTTTCTACAAACAATTTGCTTCCAAGGGCTAATCCATCACTAAAATAACGAACCCGACAACTCAGTAACTCATGAATTGATAGTTTACCTTTCGATTCCACTACTTTTTTTACCCGTTCCGAATCAATCCCTTTTCCATCCGCCTCAGTAAATAAATGAACCCGATATAACGCCGAGGCATCGTTCCAATTCGATGTTTTATTATCTCGTCGAACAATCTTGGACAATGCACAAACCCCTTCTCTTGCAGCACTTCCGCCACCCATTGCCTCGCCATATCCACAAAATCGATAGCTCTTAGGATCCTTCACAATCTTCGCCCGAACAGGATTTAAATCAATATATGCCGCCATCGTCAACAAGGCCGATTCCGATCCTTCTACCAGCACACTCTTAAATCGTTCTTCCCAAAGCGTTCCTCTTCGATCACTCCTTTTATTATACCACTTCGTAAACAGCTCCTTTAACTCTTTCCCAAAATGCGACAAGCTTCCCATCCGATCCAAATAGCTTTTTCGCCACGCATTCAATCGGTTTTCATTCCCTGCTTTTCGATCATATTCCTTTAGAATTTTATACTCGTTTCGGATTAAATTTGCCTTCGATTCACAATAATATTCATTGATTCGCTCAAACAACTCTTCATCACTAAGCATTTTGCATTCAGTAACTTCTGTTAGTATATGAAAGTGATTTGACATAATACAATACGTCAACACTCGCACTCCCATAAATTTTTCCAACCGTCGCATTAGCCATCGAAAAAATTCCTTTTCTTCCTTTTCAAAAATAAACCGACGATCTACCACTCGTGACATCAAATGATAATAATTGGTTTTCCCTCTTCCTAATAGTCTTCGCCTTCTCATGTCTATGGTTATAACGCGATACTTTATTTATTGTCAAGAGAGTTTTTTTACATTCTGCCTGTCACCATATAATAAAATAGGAATTTTTTTACACTTGCCCTGTTCGATATAAAAGGGTACAAATTTAGTCGTATTTTAAATAGCGAATAGTAAGGAGAGAAAAATGCCAGATTGGATGACAACAATTATAGAACATGCGAAAGCATATGGACCAAAGGTTTTAGCGGCTTTGATTGTTTTTGTGATCGGAATGCTTATTGCCAAGATTGTTCGAAAAAGTGTAATGAAAGTGATGCAACATCGGAATCAGGACCCGACACTTATATCGTTTATTACAAGCCTGTTGTATGTTTCACTGCAGATTATTGTGGTGATAACGACATTGGCGAAGTTGGATATTCCTACGACATCATTTGTTGCTGTTTTGGGTGCGGCTGGTTTGGCGATTGGTTTGGCGTTACAGGGATCGTTGTCGAATTTTGCGTCGGGAATTTTGATTATTATTTTCCGTCCTTTTCGAATTGGTGATTTTGTTGAGGCGGGAGCTACAACGGGCGTGGTGGAAGAGATTACAGTTTTAACGACTACGATTAATACGATTGATAATAAAAAGGTGATTGTTCCCAATTCAAAAATAATGGGGGATCATATTATTAATTTTAATGCGCATGGAACGCGGCGCGTGGATCTTACGGCGGGAATTGGTTATGGAGATGACATCGATAAGGCAAAGAAGGCTTTGATGAACATTTTAACTTCAGATCCACGGGTTTTAAAAGATCCTGCTCCAGTTGTGGCGGTTTCTGAACTGGGCGATAGCAGCGTGAATTTTGTGGTTCGTCCGTGGGTGAAGAGCGATGATTATTGGGGTGTTCATTTTGATACGATTGAAGCAATTAAGAAAACGTTTGATAAAGAGGGCATTTCGATTCCGTTCCCACAGCAAGATGTGCATCTTTACGAACATAAGAAGTAAATATTCCTGCTCCAAATGAATTTGGAGGCTTGAGTTGAAGAGGGCA
>Ga0256827_10002744_pt1 | contig 11260 bp, 8 predicted proteins | sample CV84metaG_FD_185977 | JGI IMG/M metagenome (GOLD analysis project Ga0256827, IMG submission 185977) | Hydrothermal vent microbial communities from East Pacific Rise, Pacific Ocean - CV84 | ecosystem: Environmental > Aquatic > Marine > Hydrothermal vents | place: Pacific Ocean: East Pacific Rise... | reverse complement strand
GGCATAAATAGTATCAAGATACTTTTCGTGAACAACCTCATCTCCTTGAATATAAAAAGCCCAATCAGAATCTTCGTCAACTGCTTGATAAGCTTTATCTGTTTCTACGGCAAGTACTCTCCCCCCCTCACGTAAAGAGTCGTCCCAAGTTGTTTCTACTATTTTTATTTTTTCAGGATTTATTTTTGATATTAATTCTAAAGTTTTATCTTCAGAATTACCAACGGCAACTACAAAATTATCACAAATAGGCAATATTGATTCAATAGCCTCTACAATAGGATAATCATATTTAATTGCATTTCTTATAAATGTAAATCCGGTTACTTTCATAATATTTTTTTATAAGTCTTGAAAGTTAGTATAGCTCTTTTGAAGCAATGCTTTCGAGATTTTTATTAACGAATCTGCTTTATTATCTGCCTTATTAATTAAAATTTTATTTTCTGAAAGCGAATACCGAACAAAACCATCGTTACTAACCGTTCCTTGACAGGTTTTATCTGAAAAATATGCAAACGGAATATATTTATTTCCGAAAACATTTCTACTATATAAAAATTCGTCAGTTGAATAACCTAATTGGGTTAATATAGTTTTTGGAATATCTATTTGAGATACAATTTTTCGAATATTAACTCCTCTATATTCTTCCTTTATTGCACCTCCTGCCAGCATATATACAATTCTATGATCTTCGGCTGAACAATAATCACTACGCAAAGGTGTAGGATGACTGTGGTCAGACACAAAAATAAATAAAGTATTTTCGAACCATTTCTGTTTTTTACATTTATAATAAAAATCACCTAAACAACTATCTGCAAAATAAACCGAATTCATATAGTCGTTTTCTCTTTCGGTATAATCTTTTTTATTTTTTAAGGGTGGATCGTATGGTGTATGTGTACTTGTTGTAAATCCACCTATTAAAAATGGTTGTTTTGATAATTTTGTTTCTTCAAACATTTCGTGATACAAAGCATCATCATGAAAACCCAATTTACCTTTTATATAATTTGAAGGAAATTCTTTTTCGTCTTTAATTTTATAAAAAGGATTTTGATAAAAAAACGATTTAATATTTGCAAATCCTAAATCTCCTCCAAAGAAAAAAGATTGTTGATAGCCACGTTCGTTTAATTTCTTTGGCATAGTCGGAATCTTTGCATTTTTTGCAGTAAACCCCATTAAATACGAGTTTGCTAATGATGGGAATCCTCCAAATACAGCTAACATTCCCTCTTCTGAATGCCTGCCAGTTGCATAACATCTAGAAAAACTAATAGATTCTTTTCTTATTTCATTCCATTTTTTTGTAATTCCGTACATATCATTTAACGAATCAACCAAATCGCCCGACCAACTTTCAAATAAAACAACAATAATATTAGGGTTTTTAGTTTTTAATATTGATGTAGTTGAGTCTGATTTGTTATTGTATTTTGCCAATATCTCATTTAGTTGTTTATCGTTATAAAATTTAAAACTATTTTTTTTATCATACTTATATTCTTTATAGTATGCATATCCAATATTCCAAAAAGAATTTACAGCTGCAAAATTTAAGGTTCGGTTTGATGAATAAAACACGGCACTTGTGCTTAATGGTATTTGGCCAAATCCACCTCTTACTGCGGGAAACATAAAAGCAAACGCTGTTATCAGAACTAAAATATTACGCCATAATGGTTTTCTTTTTTGTGTAGTAGGCTTTAAAATTTTGTTTGTTAAAAATAGAGCAAAAAAAGTTAAAAACGGAACAATAATAATAATTGCAAAAAATTGTCCCCACGTAGCTGTTCGCCACACTTCATCAATATTAGACAAATAGGATACTGCTTTTACATTTAATTTAGTAAGCCATTCATCGTAAATTGGCAACTCTCCTATTACAATTAAAAAATAAACAATAAATACTATTCCAAAAATTAGTTTTATAAAGTATAATATATATTTATATTGTAGTTGATTATATAAAAAAAGTAAAATAAGAATAATAGGACTTAAATAAGCTATTGCTGATAAATCCATTCTAATACCACCGGTAAATGCTAATAAAATTTCAAGAAACGATTCATTATATAAATCATCAAAATTATAGCTTATAAATATTAATCTTCCAATAAAAAATACTATTAGAAATATTAATATAAATTTCAATACTGCCTTCTCTAACCAACTCATTACTCACATATTAAACTCACAATAACAATTACAAACTACTACATTTCTACAATTATTTTTTTGCACCTATAATAAAGGTACTCTTCATAAATATTTAACTTTTGAATGTAAGATATGTAGAAGCATAAATTAATTTACGTGTGCAAAAGTATTAAAAAACAAACAATAAAAAATTATTGTATTAGTTAAAAATTAGTAAAAATGTCTTTATAAAATTAGTTACTCAAAAATTATGGCTCTAATTTTTAAACAATATTATCATAAATGAACCTCCTCGTCGCAAGCGAAAGAAGTTTGTTTAAAAAATTGTTTCTTTTATGCGTACTATGAGAGGGCAAATTATACTCAAATAAATTAAAATGCTAATAATTTTTTCCAAATGTATAAGCCAAACTAACATACAATGCCTGCGAATAAGTTTTTTCGGGAAGTAAAAAACCTAAAATATTTGTTGTACCAACATACCCTCTAAACCTTTTCTTTATTCTAAAACCAGTTCCTAAACCCAAGTTAAAATTAGAATAACCACCATAAGCTACCAAAAGCGATAAATTAAAATTAGGGTCTAATACAACTTTGTTATTCACATAAAATGCGGGGCTAAACTGATTTGCATTAAAAATATAACCGGCACCAAGTGTTAGCTCATATTTTTTTTCGAGTAATATTTTAGTGTAAGATATATTAAATTGCTTGGGTAAAGCCTTATTAAATGTAGTATTATCCTGATTGCAAAAAACTGTTTCTATTACACTATCTTTAGAAACTTCATTATAAGTATTATCTGTAGAACTTAAAACATTATTCACTTCAACTCCTTCGAACCTAATTGTAGTATCGGCATTATAATTTAACGGATTTTTATACCACGAAACTAATCCCAACTCGGTAAACGAAATTTCGAAACGTGCATTATGCTTAACATCTTCGTAAGCCCAATAAAAATTTAACGATGCTCCCAAACCTGCTACTGTCGATAAATTAGACGATACACTGTCTGAACCAAAATAAGCACCTTTTATTTCTAAGTCTATAAACTCACCATCAGGAGCTGTAAAAATTTTTCCATTATCTAAATATAGGTAATGATAGTTCTGTCCTTTTACAAAACTTAAACCTAGGTACAATGTATGATATCCATTAGTAGGCTCCTCAAACCGTTTAAATAAGCCAAACTCAACCGATTGAAATGTTAAATAATTAACATCAAGTCCACTTAAATCTGCTATTTTATTTTCATACATTTTATTGCCATACATTGCCAAATTGTAAAAATCTCGCGAAAACTGCATATTCTGATAAGATAAACTATTAACAGAAACTTTATATCCCATACTTGCAATACCCCACATAGTATCAAGTAATGTCGAAAAATACACATTAATTTGACTCTTGTAGCCAAAATAATTTTTATCGTGTATATTATTTGATTGTTTTAAATCATAATCGATAAACGAATTTGTTAAAAACGAATTTACAAATTCGTTTTTCAAAGAATTTGAACCTGTATAAGCACCGGCATTAACTCCAACAATTGAGCTACACTCGTTATGTTGCAAGTGCAAACGACTATAACTGTTTACATCGTTTATTTGTGCCAATATTGTGCTAAAACTTAATGCAATTAATATTATTGCAAAAATGTTTTTGTTCATCTCTTTCAAAAATTTTAATAAAGATATGAATAAAAAAAAGACCAAGAAAATTCTTGGTCTTAAATCGCTAATTTAATTTAAAGTTGATTGGAATAGTGTAATATGTACTCACCGGCACTAAATTTTGTATTGCAGGATTCCATTTAGGAAACATTTTAACAATTCGCAAAGCCTCGTTTGACAATAGCACATCAGGCGAACGTAATATTTCCGGATTTATGATATTACCCGATTTGTCAACAATAAACTTAACGTAAACTCTACCGGTAATTCCAATATCTCTGGCTTGTTCAGGATATTTAATATTCTTTTTAATAAAGCTATAAAGATTCTTTAATCCTCCAGGAAATTGTGCCTGTACCTCTACCATACAACTCTCAACAGGCGAATCATCAACAGGCTCATCAATTTCAATATACTCTTCTACCTCATCACTGGGGTCAACCTCAATATTAATATCAGGTTCTTCTTCAATAACCTTATCATCAGGAACCTCTTTAATTATAAATTGCTTTACAATTTTAGGTTTAGGAGGTTCGGGTTTCTTTAGTGGAACATTAATCATTTGTTCATCTATAAACGCCTCTCCATCATCATGATACATTTCACTTTCAATAAAAGTACTTGTATCCCACTCAAAAGATAAAAGTGTAAAAGCCAACGCAATTACCAAACCAATGTTAAAGAAAACACCTCGTTTTCGCCTTAAATCGGCATTTTTTGATTTTTTTGTTACCATAATATAACGTTTTGTGTCTGAAAATATTTAGAAATTCAGACTGGTTAGTAATAATTTGAAAATACCTGATTGTACAATCTCAGGTAACTCAAGAAATTTAACAGTTCTGTTATAAAATGGTAGTACTACCAACGCGCACAGAGTATAATTCAAATTGCGTGCCAAGAATTTTAACATTTTTTAAAATTATTGCCTCAAATTCACGAAATAGTTTAGTTTACACTAAAAACAATGATTTTATTATAACTTATCACTAGCGTCCGAAAATAAAATTTTAAAAGCCTTCAGAATGATTTCGACAAAAAAATTTAAAATTATGGGTATCTTCAGGCGAAACAAAAATAACAATAAACCAATAGTAAAACAATTTCAATCACATATTTCATTTAATTATACACGTTTTGATAGAATTATAGTTCGAGGTTATATATTTCATTATTTCAATAAGAAAGTATAGTAAATTTACTCCGTAATCTAAATTTCAAGACATTAAATCAAGGAGTATTCGATATTTTAAGAGATCAACTTCGTGATCATATAAAAAAATGTCAGTAAATTTTGGAATTGAAATTACATGGTGAACAAAAGGCACTGTTGAATTAATTTTCTGTTTTATTAATCTATAATATGTTAACAAAAAATATTTTTTCTTTATTTATGTCATTTGGTAATAAAATTGTATAACAGATTTAAATCTGTTTAATGGTTTATTTGTGCAGTAGTAAACTGTTGAAATCAAATATTTACACGCCATGGATTGTGATAAATATTATTAATATATACTTACTGTATATACAATTATGGTTGTTAAGCTATTTTAAATAAGTGGGCAATTTCAAAATTATAAGATAAAATCAGAAATTATTTTGGGGCTTTATAGAATAAATATATTCCGATAAGTAAAAAGGAAATATTTGGTATCCAAACTGCAAAAATTGGATTTAAACCACTTCCAATAGCCAGATTGTTAGATATTTGCATAAACAGAATATATGTAGCACTAAGCAACATTCCAAATCCCATATGAGCACCAATCCCCCCCCTAACTTTACGTGATGAAAGAGCAACACCAATTAAGGTGAGGATAAAAGCAGCAAAAGGTGAAGCTAATCGTTGATATTTGTAAATAAGTAATTCTGCAATATTTTCAGCTCCTTGAAGTTTCTTTTTATCGATATACCTATTTAGCTCATTCAAATTCATAGTTTCAATATAGTTATCTCTTTCCTTAAAATCAAAAGGTACAATACTTAGTGTTGTATCAAGTTCACTACCTTTAGTAAGAAACTCTCCTTCTTTTTTAAAATCACGAATTACATAATTATGTATTTTCCATTTACCTAAAGTTGTATCCCATTGTATAAAATCTGAGAGTAACTTTGATTGTAGAGAGTCTCCTACAAAACGTTCCATCGAAAATTTATAACCAATATCGCTTTCTACCGAATAGCTTTCCATATAAATATATAATCCAGGCTCAATTTGTTTATGAATATTTCTATCCCAATTTCTGTTAGGATTTCGATAATATTGCTCTTCAAAAGCTAAACGTGTTTTATTTGCTTTTGGAATAATATAGTTTGTGAGTGTAAACGATAGTGTTGCTAAAAATAATGCAGATATAAAATATGGTCGTAATAATCTTTGGTAGCTTGTACCTGAACTTAATATTGCAATAATCTCAGTATTAGACGCAAGTTTTGATGTGAAAAGTATTACTGCTATAAATATAAATATTGGTGAAAGTAAATTTATAAAATAAGGAACAAAATTTACATAATAATCGAAAATAATGGCATGTACTGGAGCATCTTTTTCAATAAAATCTTCAATTTTTTGCGATAAATCAAAAATTATTATCACAAAACTAAATATAAATATAGAGAAAAAGAAAGTTCCTAAAAACTTTTTAATTATGTATATGTCAATTTTTTTAAGCATTTATAATCTTGTTCCTAGTTTTACAACCATAATATTTTTCCACGAAGTAAAATCGCCATCAATAATATGTTTGCGAGCCTCGCCTACCAACCACAAATAAAACGCCAAGTTATGAATACTAGCTATTTGTAAACCTAATAATTCGTTAGCTTTAAACAAATGTTTTACATAAGCTTTTGTATAAAAACTATCAACATAAGAAGTCCCGTTTTCGTCTAATGGCGAAAAGTCGTCTTCCCATTTTTTATTTTTAATATTTATAATACCTTCCGATGTAAATAACATTCCATTTCGTCCATTTCTGGTGGGCATTACGCAATCAAACATATCGGTACCTAATGCAATTCCTTCCAAAATATTTATTGGAGTACCAACTCCCATCAAATAACGTGGCTTATCTTGCGGAAGTATATTATTTACTATTTCAAGCATTTCATACATATCTTCAACAGGTTCGCCAACCGATAACCCTCCAATTGCATTACCTTCCATTTCTTGCGAAGCTATAAACTCGGCTGATTGTACTCGCAAATCTTTATAAACACTACCTTGCACTATTGGAAAGTATGTTTGCGAATGCCCATATAATGGCTCTGTATTTTTAAAATGCTTTACCCCTCGCTCTAACCAAGCATGAGTTAAATGCATTGAATTTTTCGCATACTCATAATCGCAAGGATAAGGCGTACACTCATCTAGTGCCATCATTATATCAGAGCCAATAATTCGCTGTGTATCAACAACATTTTCGGGTGTAAACAAATGTTTAGAACCATCAATATGTGAACTAAACAAAGCTCCTTCATCAGTAAGTTTTCGGTTTGATGATAACGAAAAAACCTGATATCCACCACTATCGGTAAGTATTGGTTTATCCCAATTTATAAATTTATGTAATCCACCTGCTTGTTTTATTATATCCATTCCCGGACGTAAATACAAGTGATATGTATTACCTAAAATTATTTGAGCTTTTATATCATCGGTAAGTTCTCTCTGGTGCACTCCTTTTACTGTTCCTGCGGTTCCTACAGGCATAAAAATTGGTGTTTGAATATCGCCGTGAGAAGTTTTTACAACTCCTGCTCTAGCCTTTGAACCTTTATCTTTTGCTTTTATTGAAAAATCCATAATATATTTTACTGCCTGCAAAGATAACAAAGCATTTTATTTTATTTTTATTATTATAAATTATTAACGAACAAACATTTTATTTGATGCTGATTTTTTATGACTTAAGATATTTCGATTCTCTAAGTTTAACAACTTCGAGTTTAAATTATTGTACAAACCCAGATGATTTGTCATTCTGAATAAAGTGAAGAATCTAATTTACTTAAACAAAAGCATTAGCATTATTTAATAAAAAACAATATTTTTGTTAAACCTATTAAACTATTTTTCAATAACAACATCTAAACTGAGAAATTAAAAAAAATTGAATGAAATTATTTTACAAAATTAACCGCTGGATTCACCGCGAATTTGGATTCTTTTTTGTTGGAATGACTATTATTTATGCCGTATCCGGTATTGCAATAAACCACATAAACGACTGGAATCCTAATTACAGTATCTCTCACGAAAATATTAAAATAGCCCCTATTACTGAAAAAGTTGACAAAGAAAAAGCAAAACAAATTTTAGCCGAATTTGTTGATAAAGATTTATACAAAAGTTTTTACTATCCTCAAAAAGACATATTAAAAATTTTTTATAAAGGAGGAAGCCTTATTGTTGATGTTAATACAGGCTCGGGTTATTACGACGAAATGACAAGGCGACCAATCCTTTTTCATTTTAATAAATTACATTACAACCCCAATATTTGGTGGACTATTTTTTCAGATATTTTTGCAGTTGCCCTGTTTTTACTTGCTGTAACCGGTTTGTTTGTAAATAGAGGTAAGCACGGAATTAAAGGCAGAGGAGGGATACTTGCTGTTATTGGAGCTTTAATACCACTCGCATTTCTAATTTTTATGTAATTATTTGAAAAAGGCATTATTAAATATAATTATTGTTTTTATAGGCAACTTGCTTTTAGCACAAACTATAAACTTACCTTACAATGATACCACAAAGTCGTTTGAGGTTATCATAAAAGTTAAAGGCGACTCAATTAAGTACGACGAATACGCATACTACAAGATAGACACTTCAAAAATTGCATGGATAAAACATATAAGTAATGGAAAAATAATTGATGTTTATCGCGAGTTTTTTATCAATTCAAGAACACATAAAAAACAAATATATTCATATTTAGGTGTAAAGAATGGAATTTATCAAGAGTGGAATAATAAAGGCGAATTAACTATTTCAGGACAATATAAAAAAGGTAAAAAAGATGGTACTTGGCTCTATATTAAAGACAAAAGGCATGAAGTATACAAAAACGGAATAAAACACGGAAGATGGCGAATTTACGAAGGTAAAGTACCTTGGACTTTATATGTTTATAGAAAAGATACTATTAAAAGAATAAAAAAATAGCCATCAAATTTTTGACGGCTATTTTTTTAATATCTAATACCATTTATATCTCCAAATAACGTATAAAAACTTTATCTTTTTCCTTTCTTTATCATATAAAATTAATTCCGTATCAAAAGATATGCAATGAATTTAATATTCAAATAAAGAAAAAATATTTTATTTTACAAACGCCATTTGGTAATACAACTGGTATAAAACTCAATTAATTAAAACTGAGCCAAAGTTTTCTTAATTATTTCAACTGCTTCCATAATTTGAGCCTCTGTAATTACAAGAGGTGGTGCAAAACGAATAATATGGTCGTGAGTTGGCTTAGCTATAAGACCATTCTCTTTCATTGCAACACATACGTCCCAAGCATATTTACCATTTTTAGGCTTAATAATTACTGCATTTAAAAGGCCTTTACCTCTAACTAATTCAATCATATCTGAGTCAATCTTCCTTAACTCTTCTCTAAATAATTTTCCTAAACGCTCTGCATTTTCAGCAAGTTTTTCTTCCTTAACAACTTCAAGTGCTGCTATAGCAACCTTTGCAGCCATTGGATTTCCTCCGTAAGTAGAACCATGTTCACCAGGTTTAATTGTTAACATAATATCGTCGTCAGCTAAAACTGCCGAAATAGGATAAACACCACCGGAAATAGCTTTACCAAGAATTAATACATCAGGGCGAACACCTTCGTGGTCAACCGCTAATAATTTACCTGTACGTGCAATTCCTGTTTGAACCTCATCAGCAATAAATAATACATTTTTAGCTTTGCATAAATCGTATGCAGCTTTTAAATATCCGTCCTCAGGAACATAAACTCCTGCTTCGCCTTGAATAGGCTCAACCAAGAAACCTGCTACATTAGGGTCTTCTAATGCTTTTTCTAATGCAGGAATATCGTTATAAGGTACAACCTCAAAACCTGGTGTGTAAGGCCCAAAACCTTTGTATGACTCAGGGTCGGTTGACATTGATATAATAGTAATTGTACGACCGTGGAAGTTTCCATCACATACAATTATTTTTGCTTCGTTCTCTTTAATTCCTTTTACTTCGTATCCCCATTTTCTAGTAAGCTTTAAAGCTGTTTCGTCAGCCTCAGCACCAGAGTTCATTGGCAATACTTTATCGTATCCAAAATATTTTGTTACGTACTCTTCGTACTCACCTAATGCTGCAGAATAAAAAGCACGCGAAGTCAAGTTCAATACTTTTGCTTGCTCTGTTAAAGCATTAACAATTTTTGGGTGACAGTGCCCTTGATTTACAGCTGAATAAGCTGAAAGGAAATCGTAATATTTTTTTCCTTCAACATCCCAAACAAAAATTCCTTCGCCTTTTTCTAAAACAACAGGAAGTGGGTGATAGTTATGTGCACCATATTTACTTTCTCTTTCGATATAGTCTTGTGTATTCATAATTAAGAATTTAGAACGTTAATCTACATTAAATTTAAACATCGCAAATGTAAATTATTTTAATAATATTATTAAGCTTTTTGAAAAAAAAATAAAGAATTAAGAATAATTAATGTTTGCACTATTAAAAATATTATATTACTTTTGCATTCGCTTTTGGTCTCGTGGCCGAGCGGTTAGGTAGGGCTCTGCAAAAGCTCGTACAGCGGTTCGAATCCGCTCGAGACCTCAAAACGAAGTAAAAACCTCTTAATTGTTAAACAGTTAAGAGGTTTTTTGTTTTGTAGGGGGCATAATTAATGTCCAAATAATTTTGCTTTATACGGGCATTCTAAATTTAATTCCTTTTGTTTTTAATTCTTTTACGTTTTTACACTCTCTGATATTTTTATTGATGCAATCAAGTACAACAACTTATAGACGTTATGTAGGGTCTGCTGAGAAACGTATAACATATTGTTATAAAATCACTTAAGTTAAAATACTCTGTTGTAAGTGCAAATATTTTAAAACATATTGTTAATAAGTTTGGTTTTACAAATATTAGAAACATAGTTATATGCTTGCTCTGACGCACATCATATTTTCATCTTCTTCAATTTGAGGTATATATATACATCTACATTTCAGAAAATAAAAATCTAATGCACCTCAGAGTTTTTCAGCAGACATTATGTAGGGTCGATTATTATGTAATACTAATTAGTAATCAAAATTGCCTATAAATTCACTTCGTTTTTAATAGTCATTTAGTTATCTGTTGGCATAATAGTATATTTATATGTCGGTAGTTTTGAAATTAAATTAGTATAAAAAGTTTATCT
>Ga0256827_10002743_pt1 | contig 11260 bp, 8 predicted proteins | sample CV84metaG_FD_185977 | JGI IMG/M metagenome (GOLD analysis project Ga0256827, IMG submission 185977) | Hydrothermal vent microbial communities from East Pacific Rise, Pacific Ocean - CV84 | ecosystem: Environmental > Aquatic > Marine > Hydrothermal vents | place: Pacific Ocean: East Pacific Rise... | reverse complement strand
TAGCAGGTAGAGATGTGTTAGAAGCTGTTCAAATGTCGGTAAATCCGAAAGTAATAAATACTCCACCAGTTACAGCAGTGGCAATGGATGGAATTCAGCTTATTGCCAAGGCAAGAGTTACGGTAAGAGCAAATATCCAACAATTGGTTGGTGGAGCAGGAGAAGATACTGTTTTGGCTAGAATTGGTGAAGGTGTTGTTAGCTCTATTGGTTCTGCCAAGAATCATAAGCAAGTATTGGAGAATCCTGATGTAATTTCTCGTTTAGTTTTGGAGAAAGGCTTGGATTCAGGAACGGCTTTTGAGATACTTTCCATTGATATAGCAGATATTGATATTGGAAAGAATATTGGAGCTGTTCTTCAAATGGATCAAGCGGAAGCAGATAAGAATATTGCACAAGCAAGGGCAGAGGAAAGAAGGGCGATGGCGGTAGCACTTGAACAAGAGATGATAGCCAAGGCACAAGAAGCAAGAGCTAAAGTTATTGAAGCAGAAGCAGAAATTCCAATGGCAATGGCAGAAGCTTTCCGTAGTGGAAATATGGGAGTAATGGATTATTATAAATTCAAAAACATAAAAGCTGACACCACTATGCGAGAGTCTATCTCTAAGCCTACTAGCGGTACAGAGCATAAGAAGTAAGATTCTTCTGAGCATAAAAAAAGGAAATCAAATTTGATTTCCTTTTTTTATGCTTTAATCTTATGTTTTTATCCAACATTACTTATTTTCTCCAATAAAGGCTCGTTAAGAATTTCAATTCTTTTTCCTTTAGTAGAGATTATTTTGTCTGTTTTAAAATCTTTAATAATTCTGATAACACTCTCTGGTGCCATGCCCGTTAAAGCCGCTAAGTCTTTTCTACTTAGTGGAAGATCAAATTTCTTCGATTTATATATCTTTCTACTTAAGCAAAGAAGTATATCGGCAAATCTACCATGCAATTGTTTCTGAGTAAGAGAGAAAAATCTATTGAAAGTCATTAAAGTATTATTAGTAATAACTTTATACATTTCAGAGTTGAAAGTATTATTTTGTTTAATCAATTGTCTAATTGCGCTAGTATCGATAAAACAAATTACAGAATCTTCCAATGCGGTAACAGTATATGCATGATATTCATAACCATATATATTCTCTGTTCCAATAAAATGATTCTTGGTTTTAACACATAGAATAAGGTTATTATCTCCATTATTAACTCCAACTTTTACCAATCCTTCTTTTAGATAAAGAATGTCTGAAGACTTAGTTCCTTGTTTAATAATAGTTTCTCCTTTACTAAAATGAATCTCTGTTCGATTGTTTTGAAGCAGATTCATTTCTTGTTCAGATAGTATCTTAAAACAATTCCCAGTCTCATCAGCGTCCTCGCAATGATTTATTTGTGAAATAATTGACATAGAGTTTATTTAGTGTATATAATTATGTAAAAATATAAAAATTTTCAATATTACAGATGACTAATGTCATAAAATTTACTGTTCTTTAGTCGGTTCATTACTATCTGAAAATGAATAAAGTATGATGTTTGCGTACTGTTTTATTAAAAAAAAATGTAAATATTAATGCAATTTAAAAACAGTAAAGCTAGTTTTAAGCACTTATTTTACTGAATAAGGTATTCTATCAATAATAGACCTGCCAAGAGTTACTTCATCAATATATTCTAACTCGTCACCAATGGAGACACCTCTTGCAATTGTAGTTATTGATTTAGTAATGGAAGAAAGTCGCTTATATAAATAGAAATTTGTAGTATCACCTTCCATCGTTGTTGGTAATGCAAGTATTATTTCTTCTATTTGTTCATTCTCAATTCGTGAAACTAGGCTTTCAATATTTAAATTGGAAGGAGAAATCCCATCCATTGGAGAAATAACACCATTCAGTACGTGATATGTTCCATTATATTGCATTGTATTTTCAATGGAAAGAACATCTTGTATGTTTTCTACCACCATAACTTGTTGGTGATTTCTTTTTGGACTACTACAAATCTCACATTTGTCACTTTCGCTAATGTTATGGCAGCTTTTGCAAAACTTAATATTTTCTCTCATCTCAATTATTGCAGTTCCTAATGCATTAGCATATTCAACTTTTTGTTTAAGAAGATGTATTGAGAGTCTTAGAGCAGTTTTTTTTCCAATACCTGGCAACTTAGAAAGTTCGCCAACACACTTTTTGAGTAAAACTGAAGGTATATTGTCCATGAAATAATTAGTATATGATGAAAAGGATAATAGTGATGGTTATGTCTATTCCTAAATGCGAAATTAGTGAAATTTATTACAATAAAAAAAGCTCTATCTAATTAAAGATAGAGCTTCAAAATTTTGTTTTTTTGTTGTGATTATTCAGGAGAAATTGCTTCTACTGGACAAACATCTGCACATGAACCACAGTCAGTACATAAATCAGGGTCAATTACATAGATATCACCTTCAGCAATTGCCTCAACTGGACATTCGTCAATACAAGTACCACATGCAGTACAATCATCATTAATTACGTAAGCCATAATAAATATTATTTATGTGTTAATAAATTATTTTCTAAAACTTTGCAAATATATGCAATGTTTGTTTCGTTTATCAAAAGTTTTCCTTTTTTAGAGATTTATAATCTTTCTAAATAAGCGTTACCGTTTGATTTTGTTGTAAAGTGTGTTTTTTGGCATAATATTATTATTTAACAAAAAACAAATTAATCAGTTAGTGGTAGATTTATAATGTGCTATAATACAGGCTTAAAAGATAGAATAGTATTTGTTAGAAAATGTTAGTTATACATTTAACAATAACTTTATTTATTTGAATCTCATTCAAAAAGCTAAATATTGCATATATAATGAATCGCATTTTTTTTATTGAACATAAATCATAATAAAAGTGCTTAAATCATTGCTCTTTTGTAGCATAATTCTGTTATTTTTGCCCTCATTATAAAACAAATATATACATAAAATACAATGGCAATAAATAAAAATGTTATCGAACGTGACAGAATAGTTATAAAGTTTGCCGGTGACTCTGGAGATGGTATGCAGTTAACAGGTACTCAGTTTACTGATACTTCTGCCGTCTTAGGAAACGACCTAGCAACCTTTCCTGACTTTCCATCCGAAATTCGTGCACCTCAAGGAACTATAGCTGGTGTTTCAGGATTTCAAGTTCATATTGGACATGCTGATATTGAAACTTCTGGTGATAAAGCAGACGTTTTAGTTGCAATGAATCCTGCTGCTTTGGCTTACAATCTTAAGCATTGTAAACCTAATGCTACTATTATTATCGATTTAGATGCTTTTAATGAGAAAGCTTTTAAGAAAGCAAATCTAGACTCTAATCCTCTTGAGGACGGAACTTTAGAAGGCTACAATCTTATTGCACCTCCTGTTACTGCTCAATGTAGAGAAGTTCTTAGAGAGACTGGAATGGATTCTAAAACCATCGATAAAACAAGAAATCAGTTTATAGCAGGTATTCTTTCATACTTATTCAATAGAGATGTTGAAATGGGTATAGAATTTTTGAAGAATAAATTTGCTAAGAAACCAAAGCTTGTTGAAATTAATGCTAAGGTTTTAAAAGCTGGATATATATATGCAGGTAACGTGGAGGCAATTCACTCTACTTATATGGTTAATCCAAACCTAAACAAAAAAGGTAAATTTCGTAATATTACAGGAAATCAAGCTACAGCTTGGGGTTTAATGGCAGCAGCTGAGAAATCAGGTTTGCCATTTTTCTTGGGTTCGTATCCTATAACTCCTGCTACTGATATTTTATCTGAGTTATCGAAGCATAAATCTTTAGGAATCAAAACATTCCAAGCAGAAGATGAAATTGCAGGTATAAACTCTGCTATTGGTGCTGCTTATGCTGGTCATATGGCTGCAACTACTACTTCAGGTCCAGGTCTTAGTTTGAAAAGTGAGGCTGTTGGTTTAGCTTTTATTACAGAGCTACCTCTTGTTATTGTGAATGTTATGCGTGGTGGCCCATCTACTGGTTTACCAACAAAAACAGAGCAAACTGACTTGATGCAAGCTTTATGGGGAAGAAATGGTGAGGCTCCATTGCCTGTTATAGCTGCTTCTACTCCTGCCGACTGTTTTGATTATGCTTTCCTTGCTGAAAAAATTGCTATTGAGCATATGACTCCAGTAATATTACTTACTGATAGTTATCTTGGAAATGGTTCTGGATTGTGGAAGATTCCTACTATGGATGAAATGCCAACTATTACAGCTCCAATTGCTGATCCTAATAAACCATATGCTCCTTATGTTAGAGATGAGAAAACTCTTGCTAGATATTGGACTAAGCCAGGAACTCCAGGTCATGAGCATCGTGTTGGTGGTCTTGAAAAATTAGATGGTAAAGGTTCTGTTTCTCATGATCCTATTAATCACGAGAGAATGACTAAGTTGAGAGACGAAAAAGTGAATAGGATTGCTGATACTTATCCAAAGCAAGAAGTTTTTGGTAAAGAAGAAGGCGATTTATTAGTTGTTAGTTGGGGTAGTACCAAAGGTTCTGCTTATCAGGCTTTCAAAGAGCTTGAAGATGAAGGTAAAGATATTGCTTTTACCAACTTCCACTTTATTTATCCTCTTCCAAAGGAAACTGCTGAAATATTCTCACATTATAAGAGAATAGTAGTTTGTGAGCTTAACTCAGGACAATTTGCTCAACATTTACGTAATGCAATGCCAGAGTTTAAGTATATGCAATTTAATAAAATTCAAGCACAACCATTTATGGTTTCTGAATTAATAGATAAGTTTAACGAAATTTTGGAGGCTAAATAATGACTGATTCATTGAAAAATATTCCGGCTTATACAAAGAAAGATTTTGTATCGGATCAAGAAGTAAAATGGTGTGCAGGATGTGGTGATTTCTCCATTCTTTCTGCTGTACAAAGTATACTCCCTGAAGTTGGAGTTGAAAAAGAGAAAATAGTTTTTGTTTCAGGAATCGGATGTTCATCTCGTTTTCCTTACTATGTTGATACATTTGGTTTTCATGGTATTCATGGTCGTGCTGCTGCAATTGCTAGTGGTGTAAAAGCGGCTAATCCTGACTTAAATGTTTGGATTATGTCTGGTGATGGTGATAGTATGGCTATTGGTGGTAATCACTTTATTCATGTATTGCGTAGAAATATGGATGTGAATTATGTTCTTTTTAATAATCAAATTTATGGTTTAACAAAAGGACAATATTCTCCAACTACACCACTAGGACAAGTTACAAAGACTTCTCCTTTTGGTACTATTGAACATCCTTTTAAACCAGGTGAACTTGCAATGGGTGCTGAAGGTACTTTTTATGCACGTGGTGTGGATAATAATCCTAAGCAATTGAAAGAGATTCTTCTTGAAGGAGCAAAACATAAAGGTGCTTCTTTAGTTGAGATTCTTCAGAACTGTGTTATCTTTAATCATAAAACTCACGAAATGATTACTGCGAAAGAAACTCGCGATGATCATCAAATTTATTTGAAAGCTGGTGAGAAAATGATTTATGGTAAAGAGAAAAACAAAGGACTTGTTTTAGATGGTCTTAAGTTGAAATCTGTTACTATTGGTGAAGATGGATATACAATGGATGATATTCTTACTCATGATCCTGCTCAAGAAGATCCTACTATGGCTTATTTATTAGCTAGAATGTCGCTTCCTGAACTTCCTGTTGCAATGGGTGTATTGAGAGCTTATAAAGCTCCAGTATATGACCAACTTATGGAAGAACAAATTGCACATGTTAAAGCAAATTCTAAAATTAAGAATATGACTGACCTAATGAATAGTGGTCAAACATTTACTTTATAAAATTACTTTTTAAAATTGAGCCATCTTCATATATGAGGATGGCTTTTTTTTTCAAAAATTTATAATATTGATTATATCTCAATATTGATTAATTTTGCTATAATGAATCTTAGTACATGACAAAAACACAAAAGAACATCTAATTTACCAATTATATGATTTTTATGTTTGAGCTAAAGCCCGTAGAACCCTATATTTATTAGGCAGGGCATTAATGCCCTAATTATGTATTGATAATATGGGCTTAAGCCCAAATATACAATTTTTGTCATGTACTGTAATAACGAATAGTGAATATACTTTGTCAAATAATAAGTTATGATTAGCATAATAGTTTTATTTTTTAGCGTGATAATAAGCGCTTTTTTAGTTGATAAATTCAATCTAAATGAGCGAATATTAAGGTTACTACTTGCTTTTAGTGGAGCATATTTGCTAACAGTAGCTTTTACTCATATTATTCCTAATATTTTTTCTGGTAGTGATTCTAAATTTCTTGGATATTTTGTATTGTTGGGCTTCTTTGTTCAATTATTGATTGAGTATATTTCGGGAGGAGCAGAGCATGGTCATGGGCATTGCGATTCTCATAATGAGCATAATCATGATGAATCAATTAATATTTCACCCTATGCTTTACTTATTGGAATTAGTTTACATGCTTTTTTTGAAGGAATGCCTTTTGCATCTCAATTCCATGCTCATGCTCATGCACAGCATTCATTATTATTAGGTATTGTAATTCATAAAATACCTATTGCCGTTGTTTTAATGGGTTTGTTTTTAAATAGTACAAGTTCTAAACTTAAAGTATATTCTCTAATGTTTTTATTTGCTAGTGCTTCTCCTCTTGGTGCTTTATCTGGAGGCTATATTGGTAGTAGTTTAGGGATAGATATTGATTATTTTTATAAAATAATTATGGCGATATTAGTCGGAATTTTTCTTCATGTATCAACAACTATCCTTTTTGAGTCTAATACTTCACATCGATTTAATTTATTCAAATTGTTTATTATAGTTTTAGGTGTAGTATTTGCTATACTATCTAAATTAATATAAATTAGAAATATAACATACAGTAAATCAATTGTTATAATTTATAATAAAGACAATATAGTTATTTAAGTATTTAATAGCTTATATATTTATTATATTTGCAGTGGATTTAGTAAACAAATAGAGTACCGTAGAATATTCCGCCCGGAAGTTTTACGGATCAAGGAGGGGAAACCCAAATTGATAAATAATTTTTTTCATTTTGTTAGGGGTATACCCGTTGGAAACAACGGGTATTTTTTTTATCATTCTTTAGTTAATTGTTATGTAACAATTTATAATGATTATCGTAAAAATATCTAATTAGCATTGTTTTTAAAGAGGTATTAATTGAGATTATGAAATATTTTATATTTAGTGCATCATTGGTTATTTTCTTATTTTTTTTTACTAACGAGAGTAAATCACAGATAAGGGTAGGAGATACATTATCCATGCCTGATGCTCGTAGTTTGAGTGAGGATTCAGTTTTAAGCTTTGAGTTAGAGTCAGATAGTGATACAGAGAGAAGAATGACAGTAGGTCTTGTTTTGAGTGGAGGTGGTGCAAAAGGTTTAGCTCATGTGGGTGTATTGAAAGTATTAGAGCAGGAAGGAATTCATATTGATTATATAGGAGGAACAAGTATGGGAGGGTTAGTAGGAGGTTTATATGCTGCTGGTTATTCTCCAAGTCAATTAGATAAGATATGTAATGAATTAGAATGGACTAAGCTTCTTTCTGATGAAAAAGAAAGAGGAGATTTACCCCTACAAGAAAGATTAAATTATGATAGTTATATGTTGGGTTTGCCTATGGTTGGTTATACTCCTGGCTTACCAAAAGGTTTAAAAGAAGGACAGTTAATAGTAAATGTATTGAACAGATTAACTTGGGCTGTAAATGATGTTCATAATTTTGAGAATTTACCTACCCCTTTTTTCTGTGTTGCAACAAATTTAGAAACAGGAGATACTGTTTTATTAAAGAATGGTGATTTACCAATGGCATTACGTGCAACAATGTCAATACCTTCTGTTTTTGCTCCAGTTGAGTATAATGGTAAAACAGTAGTAGATGGTATGATTGTAAATAATTATCCTGTTGATATTATGCTTTCACAAGGTTTAGATTATGTAATTGGAGTTGATGTTGGTTCTGATTTATATAAAAGTGATGAAATAGAAAGTGTACTTGATATTTTAGATCAGATTTCAAGTTTTCATCAAATAAAGAGGTATAAAGATAATATTTTCCTAACTGATATGTATATAAAACCAGATCTTACCGATATTAGTGTAATGAGTTTTGGTGATGTAAATGATGTTATTAAAAGGGGAGAGGATGCTGCTTTAGCACATATAGATGAAATTAGGCAGCTAGCCAAAGAATTAGGAGGAAAAAGGAAAATACCTAGACTTGTAAAACTAAATATGAGTGATACTATTTTTGTTAGTAGAATGGAGGTGTCAGGTCTGGAAAGAGTTGCTTTAAGTATGGTTGAAGGTAGGTTAGATATTAATTTGCCGGGTGTAAATTCTATTTCCAATATTAATGCTGCAATAGATAGACTTTACTCAAGTAATTTCTTCAAATTTATTAATTATAAACTTATTAAAGATGAAGAAGGTTATATATTGAGAATAAATGTTGAAGAAAATTCTAATAGTTTCTTTAATGTTGGTGGTAGATATGATACTGATTTGGGAGCATCTTTAGTGCTTAATGTTGAGCTTATTAACAAAATAATACCAGGTTCCAGATTGGATTTTACATTAAAAGTAGGTCCAAATCCTGCTGGTGGTATTAGATATCTTATTGATAGGGGTAAGAATATAGGTTTTGTATTTGATGCGCACTATAATTCAAATTCTATTAAGGTATATTCTGATGATTATCAGTCTGTAGAAGGTTCATATTATATGAGTTTTTCTTCAATAGATTTATTATTATTATCTAGTTATTCTAATTCAGCATCATTTATTCTTGGTGGTACTATGGAATATTTGAATATTTCTACAGAAGTAAGTCCTGTGCCTATTAATTATAGCGGTACACCATTCTTTAATTTATTTGCAAGATATATTATTGATTCTTTTGATGATAAATATTTTCCGAGTTCAGGAAGTTTTCTTTTTATCGAACCTAAATTGATTACTCAGTATAATACTAAAAGTGCTTTTTATGTAAATGCAAAGCTTGGTACAGTTGTTAATGTGACAAAGAAACTTTCTATTTTACCCTCAGCTTTTCTTGGAGCATCTTGGGGTGGAATTGAGAATACAGGATATTTCTATATGTTAGGTGGAGATGGTAAAACTAATTTTAAGAATATTAGAAATTTTGTAGGTTTACCGATGACTGCTAGTTTTTCAAAAAATTTGGCTTATGGAAGATTTGATGTAAGATATCAGATATTTCCGAAGCATTATATTACCCTGAAAACAAATATTGCTGTTGAAAGTAATTTGTTTGAAGAGTTGTTATTTAAATCTATCTTTACTTATGGAGGTGGTATTGCATATAGTCTTAAATCACTTGTGGGACCAATTGAACTAAGTGTAAATGTTTCTAATAGAAGTTATACTCCTAGTTTGTTTGTTAATATTGGATATTCATTTTAGAGAGGATAAGTAAAAGAAAGCCCAGTAAAGTTTGAACTAATAATGGGAATAGTGGTTAATTTACAGTGATTTCTATTGACAACAAATGTTCCAATAGCGTAACCAAGTGCTCCACCAATAAGTACATCAGTACTCCAATGTTTATCGTCATACATTCTTGCCATTCCTTCTAATGTAGCCAAAGAATAAACAACTATTGGCACCCAAATAGTTTTCTTGTAATGTGTTCCAACTACTGCTGCAAAAGTAAATGTCATAATGGTATGCCCTGAAGGGAAACTTGTGTGACCCCAATCATCGGTAGCAGGTCCGTCCCAAAGATATGGATTGTGTGGTGAAGTTTGATATGGTCTCTGTCGATGTGCTAAATGTTTCATTACTGTAACAATAACCCCAGAATATAAGCTTGCTTGTACAAAATCCATTGCAACTCTTTTTGGTTTGTTTTTATGAGTAGTTGCACCGTAAATATAGAATGCTCCCATCAAAGGAATTGTATAATACATCTTGCCTAACGGATCAAAGAAATATTCATTGGCTTTGTCAAGACCTTCAGTTTGGTTTCTTTGCCAGAAATCTGCTATGGCTTTATCTTGAGAATAAAGAGCCATAGCACTTCCAACCACAGCTCCTGCTCCAAACCATTCGCCTCTACTCCAGTGAATAGGACTTATAAGCAAAGGACCTACATCAGTAGCAAGACTCTTAATATATTGCTTATTAACTTGGCAGTTTATTAAAGTATCTGTATCACTCTTTTGCGCCCAAGCTAAATTAATGCTTAAACTTAATATTAGTATTATTAGAGTATTCTTCATAAATATTTACAGGAATTTCTAACTAAATAAATCTTTATGATCTGCTATTTTGCTTTTCCCAAGGTGGTTATAAGCAGCATCTGTAACTTCTCTACCTCTAGGAGTACGCATTATATAGCCTTCCATTATTAAGAATGGTTCATAAACTTCTTCAATAGTTCCAGCATCTTCACCTACAGCAGTAGCAATAGTGGTAAGACCTACAGGGCCACCCTTGAATTTGTCAATAATAGTCGAAAGAATACGAATATCCATTTCGTCGAGTCCGTTTTTATCAACATTCAATGCTTCGAGAGAAAAATCCACAATCTCAACATCAATATTTCCATCACCTTTTATCTGAGCAAAATCTCTTACTCTTCGTAAAAGGCTATTTGCTATACGAGGTGTGCCACGACTTCTTCGAGCTATTTCCATTGATGCTTGATCAGTGATAGGTACATTTAGTATATCTGCAGAACGAGTAATGATTTTAGAAAGTGTTTTTGCGTTATAATAAGAAAGTCGAGAATTAATGCCAAAACGAGATCTAAGAGGAGCGGTAAGTAAACCGGAACGAGTAGTGGCACCAATTAGTGTAAAAGGATTTAATGTTATTTGAACTGTTCTTGCATTAGGACCAGTTTCTAACATAATATCTATCTTGAAATCTTCCATTGCAGCATAGAGATATTCCTCTACTATGGCACTAAGGCGATGAATTTCATCAATAAATAGAACATCATTCTCTTCTAAATTAGTAAGAAGTCCTGCTAAATCTCCAGGTTTGTCAAGCACAGGACCAGAAGTGATTTTAATTCCCACATCAAGTTCGTTGGCAATAATATTGGATAGAGTTGTTTTTCCCAATCCTGGAGGACCATGGAGTAATACATGGTCTAGAGCTTCTCCTCTTTGTTTTGCTGCAGCAACAAATATTTCAAGGTTCTCCACA
>Ga0256827_10002742_pt1 | contig 11260 bp, 10 predicted proteins | sample CV84metaG_FD_185977 | JGI IMG/M metagenome (GOLD analysis project Ga0256827, IMG submission 185977) | Hydrothermal vent microbial communities from East Pacific Rise, Pacific Ocean - CV84 | ecosystem: Environmental > Aquatic > Marine > Hydrothermal vents | place: Pacific Ocean: East Pacific Rise... | reverse complement strand
TTCTCTTTTTCCGATGCGAAGCAAATTTCCTTTGATAATCCAAATGTTGTTCTTAAATCGTTATCTCCATGGAAACAAACGAACGCATATACAACAAACGGAATTTATTTTCAAAGCTCAACCAATGCTCTAAAACAGACGTTTTTTTTGGGTGTTCGTCCCGCCGCATCGGGAACAACGGATGAAGCGATAAAAGCACTTTTTTCGTCCGTTGAACCAAAGATTTCGACTCTAAAAAAGGTACAAATTTTAAATAAAGTTCCCGATCAACTCTTCTCGTTGTTTGGATGGGAAAACTCTAAAAAAGGGACTCTTTTCTTTTTATATACCACTTTTGATGGAGCCTTTTTGTGGGAGATAAGCGGTATTGATTCATTAAAAAAAGCAAAGGAAATAGAGACTCAAATGATTCTGTGTGCAGGAAAAAAGCAGTATGATTTTGCTCGAAATGCCGGAAATGTTCCAATGGGTGCCTGGGGGAAAAGTATTCACCTTTATGCCAAAACATTGGCAAAATCAAATAAAGCAAAAGCGGAGAAAGTGTATCATGATTTACTCATTCGCTCTCCTTTTAATTATGTAGCACATATAGAATATGCAAAGTTAACGACCAATAAAACGGCTCGTTTGGAAAGTCTTCGGATTGTGTTAAAAAATGCAGAAGATCTGGATCAATTAATCGAGGCATCTCAACTGCTAGGAACTAAAATTCCAAAAGAAACGGATTATCCTATTTTATCTTCATCCGATTCTGGTTTTGTTGTTATTTTAATTCCACTTTCTCCCTGTAATCTTTGGGTTTTGGAAGATGCCGCAAAGATTTATGAAAAAATCACAACGATTCCTGTGTATATTCGCCGTCTTCCTCAGCCCTGGACCTTCCCCCCGGCTACACGCAGTCTTTATCGAGGGGTTCTTGAAAAAATCGCGTTTGATCTTCTTCCGAAAAATCCAAATGTTAAATCATGGCCACGGGAAAAACTTCAAACAGCTATGTTAGATGTTGCTAAAAAAAGAAAAGACCAAACAATGGTCGATCAACTGAATCAACTATTTGCGATTATTAAAAAAGGCGAATTCCAATGGGATGGAGATCCTTTAATTGCAACCTTTCAAGAACAAGTTGCACAAATACTTCCAAATGCACCACACACCATGATTGTTGGTGTCACAGAGAACGACATCTATGCTCAAGGAACTCGCTTTCTTTTTAGCCTTCATCTAATGGAACCGAATCCAGTAAGCCTCCTTTCATATTCACGCATGAAATCTTTTAATACCGAAACACCCTCTCGAAAACGATTAGCAATGCGTTGTGCAAAAGAACTGGTTCCCGCAACACTAAAAACGCTTTCGATTCCGCGTAGCACCGATCCGACATGCCCCTATTCTTATGCAAATGGGGTTTCCCGATTGGATCAAAAAACGCTTACTCTCGCTCCCCCTGTAAAAGAAGCCATTAAAAAAATTAAAACCAAATTTAAAAAATAGAGGCTCTTGTAAAACGATCCGTTTTAACAACCGTTATTCGTTAATCGATATGGTCGATTTTCGTAATCCTTTTTATGCCATTCACGAAAAAGCCATAAAAATGATCCCCACCAATAAATAACTCCTCAGGCAGATCATCATTAAAAACACTTGACAACAAAGGAAGGGATAAAAAACGACGTGCATGAGTAAAAAATGGTTATTAAAAAGAGCGGTTTAAGAGCCATCAAAAGGGGTTTGAGGAGAATCACAAAACTGAAGCACAAAACAAGAGCATTGCTTTCCCTTCTCTTTGCTAGACATTATTTTGATTATCCTCTACTTTGTCCTCTTATTTGTTGTAAATGGTGTGTGTAAATTTAACGAAGGTATTTTGAGATGAAGTGGTATTATGTAGAAGAAAATGAAAAAAAGGGTCCTTTTGAGGAAGCGGATTTTTTAGACCTCATTGAAACTGGAACGATTTCTTCCGACACGTTGGTTTGGAATGAATCGATGACCGAGTGGCAGCCGTATTCAGAAATAAAAACTGATTCTGTAGAGATTGCCCCCGAAAAAACCGATGTTATGACCTCCGAAAAAAGTGTGCCGAAAAAACCAGCCAAAGCGTCTTCAGCACCGCGTTCCTTTTGTTCGATGTGTGGAAAATCTTTTTTACAAGAGAACCTCATTCCATTTGAAAACAAACTTATTTGTGCAAGGTGTAAACCGACTTTTCTCCAACAGATAAAAGAGAATGCAGAGGTTACTGGAAAAACCATTTTGCATTATGCGGGTTTTTGGAAACGCGCTTTGGCCATTATTTTAGATGCAATTGTTCTCTATATTTTATCTTTAGTTATAACGATTCCGCTTTCATTTTTAGCCGCGCCTCCCCCCTCTTATTCTTCAGAAGGAGTTTCAAATTCAATGGGAGGATTTGTCGGCATTCAAATACTAATTACTTTGTTATCGTTTCTTATTCGAATGGCATACGAAGTTATTTTGACCTACAAATATGAAGCAACTCTTGGAAAAATGGCGCTGGGCATTAAAGTGGTTCGCTCAGACGGAAGCCACATTACTTTGGGTCAATCCTTTGGTCGATATTTCTCAAAAATTGTGAGTGCGATTATTCTTTATATTGGATTTATCATGGCGGCATTCTCGGACGAGAAGTGTGCGCTTCATGATCATATGTGCAACACAAGGGTTATTCGGAAATAAGTATGAAAAATGATTTTGTCCAGTGTCCTTCTTGTAAAAGAAAGATTCCGCCCTCTTTTTATAATCTAGAGTCAGGGGAAACATTTCCCTGTCCGCGTTGCAAACGAACGCTTGCCATATATGCCTACCCCGCTCTTTATGAAAAAAAAGAGATCCATTCGGCGGCAAAAACGGCCTCTCTGGACGATGCAACTTGTTATTATCACCCCAAGAAAAAAGCGGAAGAGGTCTGCGATAATTGCGGCCGGTTCCTCTGTGGTCTTTGCGTTCTTCCGCTAGGAAAACAAAATCTTTGCTCCGTGTGCTTAGAAGTTCAGCGGTCGAAATCCGACGAAAATTTTGAACTCCAACCTTTGCAAATGAGGAAGGATAAATTAGCCGTTGCACTCGTTATTCTTCCCCTTCTTTTTTGGCCGCTCACACTTATCTCCGCACCCACGGCGATTGTGATTGTGATTCAAAACTGGAACAAAAAATTCTTTTTTGCTCGGAACTCACGCCTCTCCTTTTCATTCGCATTTATCTTTGCGCTTCTTCAATGCGCAGGATGGCTCATTTTCTTTTTCACCCTATTTAACAAGAAATTTTTCTAGGAGATTACACTGTGGTTAGAAAGGATTATAAAAAGATTTCACGACGAAAGAGTACTGTTGCTTCCCATTCCCGTCTTTGGCTTGGGAAGGATCATCTTCTGGTTGTAAAAGAGATTGGCTACACCGATGAATATAAACGATTCTATTTTTCCGACATCCAATCGATCTCGGCATTAAAAACCCGTTCATATTTGGTATTTTCCATTCTTTTAGGAATTCCGCTTGTTCTATTTGCAGGCTTTCTGGGGATGAGTCACGACCCTATTTTGGAGAATATTACGTTGCTCATTTTCACCACTCTTTTCTTTGTTCTTATGTTGGTTCATCTTCTTCGAGGAGCCACCTGTAAATGTTTAATTCGAACATCGGTAAACAACGAAGTTCTTTCTATGATTAATCGAAACCGTGCATTTCTCAAATTGATAACGCAAGTCCACCCGCTCATTCAAGCCGCTCAAGGAAATGTTTCACTCGAATCGATTATTCAAAAAAAGAAAGCAGAAGCAGCCATGAAAAAACAGCAAGAAGCGCCACAACAAGTTCCGGTGGAAGCAGAGCCAAAACCCCCGACTGACTTACCATGAAACATCTCCATCAAAGTCGCTGTTTAAATCATCCCGACCGCGAGGCGATTGCCCGATGTCCGGAATGCAAACACTATTTTTGTCAAGAGTGCATCACAGAACACGATCACCGAATCCTCTGCGCCGCGTGCATAAAAAAACTGGTGGGGGAAACAAAACAGAAAAAGAAAAAACGATCGTTTTTGCACACCTTAAAACCGCTAGCCCTGACCTTTAGAATAATCCTCAGCCTCTTTTTATTGCTTCTTTTTTTCTACACCATCGGATGGATTCTTTTGCAAAACATGGACTCCTTTCATAATTTTTCTACTTCGGGAGCCTTTTGATGTCGAAGAAGAAACAGAACAAGCACCGCGCCATCGATCTTCTAGAAACCGCCGTTCATCTTCTGCGCTGCCTTTCCCCCGCTTCTTGGATTATTTATCTAATCGGCACATTACCCTTTGTTTTGGGGCTGCTCTTTTTTTTCTCCGAAATGATTACCCTTTCCTTTGCAACGTCACGATGTTTTCCCGAAGCGATAGGCTTGGTTTTGCTCTATCTTTGGATGCGTAGCTGGCAAGCCATTTTTGCGCAACAACTTCTAAAAACCCTTTCACATCAACCCAATACACCGATTTCGTTTCGTTTAATGGTTCGCCAAACAGGATTTCAAGCCGCGTATGCCGCACGAGGATTGGCTCTACTTCCTTTTGCCATTGTTTCCGTTATTCTTCTTCCGTGGGTGCTGGCTTACACCAATATGTTGTGCATTGTTGATGTAAACCAACCCTTTGCTGAAGCCGCAAAAGAAGCCCGAAAAGCGGCACGTTTCCGCTCTCGTCAAAATATCCAAGGCTTATTTTTGCTTCTTCTCATTTGGCTTATTGTGTTTTTAAACATCAACCTGCTCTTTTATCTTGTCCCCTACTTACTAAAAACGCTTTTAGGAATAGAAACGATTTTATCTCAAAGTTATTTTTGGATAAACAATCCCGTCATCATTTTGTTTGCATTTGTTTTGAGTTATCTGGTTCTTGATCCGCTATTAAAAGCGCTCTACACCGTTCGTTTTTTCTTTGCCACATCAGCCGAGACCGGCGGCGATCTATTTGTTGAACTTCGCCAACTCTCGCTTCCCGCGAAGCGATTAGGAACACGCCTGCTTATTTTGCTTTTGCCCCTTTTCCTATTTTCCACCACGCTACGCGCCAAAGAGGTGCAACCCGCAAACACCATCGCCCCTCAAACACATTCGCAAACAAAGGCAAACCGTCTAGATCAAGCAATCTCAAAAACAAGCCAAGATTCCGAATTTATTTGGCGCAAACCAATAGACCCCAACCAAGAAAAAAATGCGGTCTCTCGTTTCGTAAATAGCTTTTTTGACCAAATTAAAAAAATAAAAACCCAGATAAAAAGCTTTTGGAAAAAGATTTTTCCACAACAGAAGAAAGACGATTCAATAAAAAATGAACAGAACTCCTCTGGAGCAGGAACCGGCTCCCTTTTAAACAATCTCTCCGAATTCCTACTCGTTTTTTTACTCCTCTTTTTAATCTTTTTCCTCATCAAAGCATTTTTAAATCGCAAAGCCACACCAAACACAACCCCACCCAAACCAATCTCCCGCAGCAACATCGATATGGAAGACGAAAATATCGTTGCCTCGTTACTTGAAGAAGACGAGTGGATTCAACTGGCCCGCGAGTTGTTTGAAAAAGGAGCGTTTCGTCAAGCCCTCCGCGCTTGGTTTTTTGCTCATCTCGCCTTTCTTTCTCGAAAAGAATTAGTGATCATTGCGCGGTTCAAATCGAACCTCGACTATCATCGCGAACTCAAACGTCGAACACGTTATCAGCCCACAGTTGAATCGCGTTTCCAAAAAATGATCTATCTTTTTGAACGAACTTGGTACGGAACCCACGAAGCCAACTCGAATGAAATAGAGCAAATGGAAAAAAGCTTAGAGGAGATGCAAAATGACCTCAAAGCATAAAAAAACAGCCGTCATCAGCCTGCTTGTTCTAGGCATTGTTTTCTTTGTCTTTCTTGTTTCCATCTTCTCGAACTCCTTCAAATTAGGCACCTTTTATCCCAAATACTCCTCACTTCGTAGCGACCCGTTTGGCACGAAAATGCTCTACAAATCATTCAAACAACTTCCAGAAATAACGGTCACGCAACGGATAAAATCCTTTACCCCGCTCGCCGGAAAAAATCAAACCCTTCTCGTGCTTGGATATTCCCCCATCTCCCACACAGGAAAACAAGAGCGAGAGCGACGGACAAACTTTGTGAAAAATGGCGGACGGCTCATTATCGCCTTACAACCAATAAAGAGAATAAAAATAACCCACAAAAAGTTCACAGATATTTCTGAGGATTCCTCAGATGAAGAAGAGGAAAAATCGGAAAAAGAAGAAAAGAAGGTGGAAGAAGAAAAGAAGGAGGAAGAAGATCAATTTTCATCCACCTTTTTTGATGTGCCTATTGCATCCTTCTCTTCAACCAATCAAGTGGATTCGAGTGCCCGTTCAAAAGAAGTAAGTAACCCTGAACTTCCGTGGCACGCCACGCACTACTTTGATCTAACCGATCTGCCCAAATGGAAAATCATTTGCCTCTACAAAAACAAACCCGCCATTATTGAAAGAAAGATCGGTTCAGGATCGGTTCTTTTGCTCTCCGATTCCTACCTTTTTTCCAACGAAGCGCTTGTTTCTAATCGATGTCCCGAGTTTCTGCTTCATGTTGTAGGCTCTTCATCCGAAATTATTTTTGATGAAACCCATTTGGGAATTAATAAAAAAGATTCGATATCGCTACTTTTAAAGCGCTATCGCTTACAAGGATTTTTTGTTGGGCTCTTTCTTCTATTCCTCCTCTTTCTCTGGAAAAATTCGATCTCGTTTATTCCTGCCCCACCCGAAGAAGAGACCGATCAACCCGTAACCGGCGCAACATCTCAAGAAGGGTTTATTCGATTGCTTACTCGTCACATTCCCATTCAATCGCTTTTAGAAACCATGATTAAAGAGTGGAAAAAAAGTGCCGCAGACAACCCAAAAACAAAACATAAAGCCAAAGAAATTGACGCCTATTTTAACCTTTTAAAATCAGCAGAAAAGAAACCCTCCATTGTGATTCTATATAATCAACTAACGGAATGGATCAACCAAAGGAAATAAAAATGAGCTACACACTACAACAACTAAACGACACCATTACCCAAGTAAAACAAGAAATTGGCAAAGTTGTTATTGGGCAGGAAAAAGTGGTTGAAATGGCGCTAATTGCAGTTATCACTCGTCATCACGCCCTCATTGAAGGCGTGCCGGGCGTGGCAAAAACGCTCTTGGTTCGCACCCTTGCAAAGGTGCTGGGTTGCGACTTTAACCGCATCCAATTCACCCCCGACCTTATGCCGGCAGACATCACAGGAACCAACGTGTTTAATATGCAAAAAAATGAGTTCTCGCTAGTAAAAGGCCCCGTTTTTACCACCTTCCTTTTAGCCGACGAAATCAACCGTGCTCCAGCAAAAACACAATCCGCACTCCTGCAAGCGATGCAAGAACGCTTGGTTTCGATCGATTGCGAAACCCATGTTTTGCCCGAAAACTTTACTGTTTTTGCCACTCAAAATCCCATTGAATATGAAGGAACGTACCCGTTGCCCGAAGCGCAACGCGACCGCTTTATGCTCAAAATTGTGGCCGATTATCCTTCGATCGAAGATGAAACACAACTGGCACATCGCTCGTTAGGAACCGATGCCCCCGAAAGTGTTTTAAGTTCCGGAGCCGTTAAATCAATAGTAACCGCCGAGGAGTGGACCGCCATGCGCGAGGCGCTTAACGAAGTGGTTGTGCGCGATGAACTCATCGAATATGCCGTGAAAATTGTGCGAGCCACCCGCGAAGACGACGGAACGTTGGTGGGCGCAGGACCCCGTGCATCGCAAGCGCTTATTCTTTCCGCTCGTGCTTTGGCGGTTTTGCAAGGGCGTAATTTTGTTTCGCCAGACGATATTAAACAGATGGCTGAACCTGTTCTTTGCCTTCGCATTATTCTTCGCCCCGAATATGAAATCGAAGGCATGAACATTTCAGATATTATTCAACGGATTCTTCAAGAAGTGGTGGTGCCGCGTTGATTGTTCCCACGAACAAATTAATTTTTTGGACGGCTTCGCTCTGGTTGCCTTTGGCGATTGGAGTGGCGGTTTCGTCGGCTATTTTGCTGCCGGGGATTGCTCTAATTATTCTGTTTTTGTTCTTTGTGGCTCTCGATGCTCGACGAAGTGCAGGAACATTACGAGCTTTGCAAGCGTCCATTCCGTCGGTCATAAAACTTTCAAAATGGGCGGATGGAATCATTGAGTTGCATGTTGAATCGCCCGACCAACCCCTCCCTCTTTTACGTGCAGGAATTTTGTTACCCGACTCAATAGAAACAAAAGAAAACGAACAACCATTCCCCATTCTTGATCCCGAAAAACCCCATCTGTTGCAGTGGAATATCACTCCAAAAAAATGTGGAAATTTTTCGATTCCATCGCTCCACTTTAAATCTCCGTCCACCTTTGGTTTTTGGAATATTCAGCAGACCATTCCAACCGAAACCCAAGTGCGGGTCTACCCCAATCTGCGCGATGAACGCCGCGATGCCGCGACGCTCTTTTTGAATCGCGGGGATTGCGGTAGCCATCTTTGGCGGCAAATTGGTCGAGGTCGAGAATTTGAAAAATTGCGTGAATATATTCCGGGCGACAGCTATCAAGATATTCATTGGAAAACCACGGCAAAGCGGCAGCATCCTGTAACGAAAGTCTACCAAGTGGAGCGCACGCAAGAAATATATGTCTTACTCGACTCCTCCCGCCTAAGTGCCCGATTGGTTGATGTGCCGGGCCGCGATGAACCCGTTACTTTGCTCGAACGGTTTGGAACGGTGGCTCTTACTTTAGCGATGGCCGCCGAGGCGCAAGGCGATCTCTTTGGTCTAATTGAGTTTGGCGAAAAACCGCACCTTTTTCTAAAAGCTTCAAGAGGTTCTTCTCACTTTAACACCTGTAAAAATTCGCTCTACACCCTTCTGCCCGAAGAGGCCTCGCCCAACTTTTCCGATCTCGTGGCCTTTGTTCGAAATCGCCTCCGAAAACGAGCCCTCTTGCTTGTGCTTACCAGCCTTGACGATGCCGCAACATCGGAAGACTTTAAGGAACAAATTGGACTGCTTAGCCGTCAACATCTGGTGCTTGTAAATATGTTCCCGCCCGACGGCACCTGTCCGCTTTTTTCTTCCGAACCCGCCCAAAAGACCGACGATCTGTACCAAAAGCTCGGCGGTCACATTTCCTGGCAAAAATTACAAGAACTGGAGCGGCACTTAAAAATAAAAGGGGTTCAACTGAATCTGCTTCAAAAAGAACACCTCGCGTCTCAACTCATCAATCAATATATTCAGGTTAAACAAAGGCAGTTGATATGATCCTTCACGTACAACAATTCATCCAACGAGAATCCGGATTCTGGAAGGAGCTGGAAGAGCTTCTTGTTGAAATCGAAAACAACCACCAAGGCGCAATTCCCCTCAACCGTCTCCGCCGCTTTCACTATCTCTCCGAACGCACCGCCAACGATCTGGGGCAAATACAACATCTAATCAATCAAGACGAACTCAAGCAACATCTTGAATCACTCGTCTCTCGTGCTTTTGAACAGATTCAAAGCGATCAACGAAACCCCCTCCGTTTTCATCCCATTCACTGGTTTTTTGTTCAATTCCCCCAAACCTTTCGACGCCACATTAAAGCGTTCATTCTCAGCACAGCCATTACCGTTTTAGGCATGAGCTTTGGTGGAGCAAGCCTGCTCATTCATCCCGAATCAAAAGCCGTTCTTCTTCCCTTTTCTCATCTATCTGGCTCCCCCTCCGAGCGGGTCGCCAAAGAAGAACAGATAAACATCGGTTCAAGACACAAAACCACCTTTTCGGCCTCTCTCATGACGCACAACATAAAAGTATCTATTTTTGTTTTAGCCCTTGGGCTTACATGGGGACTCGGCACCTTTGTTCTCCTCTTTTATAACGGCGTGATTTTAGGCGTGGTCATTGCCGATTATCTCCTTGCGGGAGAGGGCGTATTCCTTACCGGCTGGCTTTTGCCCCACGGAAGTTTCGAGATTCCCGCCATCCTGATTGCCGGCCAAGCAGGCTTCCTTTTAGCAAACGCACTTGCCGGATGGAAAACACGAACCCTGATTCAAAAACGATTGCGTCAAATTCTTCCCGACCTCATGACCTTGATTGGCGGATTTTCGATTATGTTAATTTGGGCGGGAATCGTAGAAGCCTTTCTCTCCCAAGATCACCAACCCGTCATTTCTTACGCCCTCAAAATTTCTATCGGAATCGTTGAACTCTTTTTACTCATCTCCTTTCTATCTTTAAGCGGTCGCAAAAAAAAGGAGGTTGCCCATTAACACGCAACAAAACACGCTCTATATTCGCACCCCAGAAGGCATCTCTTTTTCATTTGTCTTAGCCAGCCCCATTATCCGAATGTTGGCTTGGATCATCGATTTGTTCATTCTTATGGCTCTTGCTCAAATCATAATTATTCTCATCAGTTTTATTGGAATCATAAGTGCCGATTTCGCTATCGCCTTAGAAATTATTTCCTTTTTTATCCTCTTTTTAGGGTATCACATCTTTTTGGAATGGAGGTGGAACGGACAAACCCTTGGCAAACGAATCCTTCGTTTACGTGTGGCCGACGAAGCAGGCAATCGCCTCATTTTCCCACAAATCGTAATGCGTAATCTCTTCCGCGCCGTCGATGCCTTTCCGATCACCTACATTGTTGGAGGAGTTGCCGCGCTCTTTTCTAAAAAATACCAACGCCTTGGAGACTTTGCCGCAGGAACCGTAGTGATTCGACAGCCCCGAATCAGCAAGCCCGACCTTAAAGAAATTTCAAACGGGAAATACAACTCCTTCCACAAACACGCCTCCATCGAAGCACTTCTTCGATCCAAAATAACAGCCCGCGAAGCCTCGCTCGCACTCGCCGCTTTACTTCGACGCAGCGACCTCGAAACCCACGCTCGACTTCAACTCTTTCAAGAATTGGCAAACCACTTTAAAGCCAAAATTGATTTCCCACCCGAACTACTCGACGAACTTTCCGACGAACAACTCATCCGAAACATCATCGACAGCCTCTACCGAAAAATTAACCCCAACCACCCCGCAAAAAGATAATCTAGTTATCTATCCGTTATCAGAAAAAAAATCCTAAAATCCCCTTTGCGAGCCTCCGCGTTCTCCGCGCCTCTGCGTTAAAAAATACCGTTCTGGCTACCGTTCAGGCACTTCGAAATTCGAAATTCCTTGTTC
>Ga0256827_10002741_pt1 | contig 11261 bp, 5 predicted proteins | sample CV84metaG_FD_185977 | JGI IMG/M metagenome (GOLD analysis project Ga0256827, IMG submission 185977) | Hydrothermal vent microbial communities from East Pacific Rise, Pacific Ocean - CV84 | ecosystem: Environmental > Aquatic > Marine > Hydrothermal vents | place: Pacific Ocean: East Pacific Rise... | reverse complement strand
TTAAGTTCTTTAATTTTTAAACAATGTCTGTTACTTACAAAAAAGAAAGAGTAGATTTTGCAACTTTAGCAAATAAACTTGAATACCCTGATTTCCTCGATATACAGTTGAAATCATTTAAAGAATTTTTCGATCTTGGAGCGTCTAAAGAAGAAAGAGGCGACGAAGGATTATACAGAATTTTCCAAGAAAATTTTCCGGTAACTGATACCAGAAACAATTTTGTATTAGAGTTTATCGATTATTTTATCGATCCTCCCCGTTACTCAATGGACGAGTGTCTAGAAAGAGGTGTATCGTACAGCGTACCTCTGAAAGCGAAATTAAAATTATATTGTACTGACCCTGAACACGAAGACTTTGAGACAATTATTCAAGATGTATTTCTTGGATTTATACCATATATGACTCCGCGTGGTACTTTTATCATTAATGGAGCCGAGCGTGTAATTGTATCTCAGTTACATCGTTCACCTGGAGTATTCTTTGGTCAAAGTATGCATGCAAACGGAACCAAATTATATTCTGCAAGAATAATTCCATTCAAAGGTTCTTGGATTGAATTTGCTACTGACATAAATAGTGTTATGTACGCATATATCGATCGTAAAAAGAAATTGCCTGTAACTACTTTATTCCGTGCAATTGGATACGAAAGTGATAAAGAAATTCTTGAGATTTTCGATCTTGCTGACGAAGTAAAAGTTACAAAGAGTGGACTAAAAAAACTAGTAGGAAGAAAATTAGCAGCTAGAGTTTTAAAATCTTGGATTGAAGATTTCGTTGATGAAGATACTGGAGAAGTTGTATCTATAGAAAGAAACGAAATTATTGTAGATAGAGAAACACAAATTGAAAAAGAGCATCTTGATATGATATACGAATCAGGAGCTAAAACAATTTTACTTCACAAAGAAGATGCAAATCAGTCTGATTATGCAATTATCTACAACACACTTCAGAAAGACCCTTGTAACTCTGAAAAAGAAGCTGTTTTATATATATATAGACAATTACGAAATTCTGAGCCACCTGATGAAGATACTGCAAGAGAGATTATTGATAATCTTTTCTTCTCTGAAAAACGTTACGATTTAGGTGAGGTAGGAAGATATAAATTAAATAGAAAACTTGGTATTGATACTCCTATTGAAACAAAAGTTTTAACTAAGGAAGATATTATAGCAATTATTAAGCATTTAATTCAGTTAGTGAATTCAAAAACTGACGTTGATGATATTGACCACTTAAGTAACAGACGTGTAAGAACAGTTGGTGAGCAGTTATTCAACCAGTTTGGAGTTGGTTTAGCTCGTATGGCTAGAACAATTCGCGATAGAATGAATGTTAGAGATAACGAGGTGTTCTCCCCAATGGATTTGATTAATGCAAAAACATTGTCGTCAGTAATTAATTCATTCTTTGGAACAAATGCTTTATCTCAGTTTATGGATCAAACAAATCCATTAGCTGAAATGACTCATAAGCGTCGTATGTCGGCTCTTGGTCCCGGTGGATTATCTAGAGAGAGAGCCGGTTTCGAGGTTCGTGACGTTCACTTTACTCACTACGGACGTTTATGTCCTATTGAAACTCCAGAGGGACCAAACATTGGTCTTATTTCTTCACTTTGTGTATTTGCAAAGGTAAATAATCTTGGATTTATTGAAACTCCATACCGTAAGGTAGAAAATGGTGTTGTAAATTTAAATAACGATGAAGTTATTTATCACAGTGCAGAAGAAGAAGAAGAAAAAGTAATTGCTCAAGCTAATGCCGAAATTGATGAAAATGGTAATTTCTTAAGTAGTAGAATTAAATCTCGTTTTGAGGGTGATTTTCCAATATCTGAGGCAAAAGACCTTCACTTAATGGACGTTGCTCCTAACCAAATTACATCAATTGCTGCATCGTTAATTCCATTCTTGGAGCACGACGATGCGAACCGTGCATTGATGGGATCTAATATGATGCGTCAGGCAGTACCTTTATTAAAAACTGATTCGCCAATAGTTGGTACGGGAATTGAAAAGCAAGTTGCTGAAGATTCACGTAACTTAATTATGGCTGAAGGTGAAGGTGTTGTTGATTATGTTGATGCTACAAAAATTATTATTAGATATTCTCGAACTGAACACGAAAAATTCGTTAGTTTTACTGACGACTTAAAAACATATAATTTACCTAAATTTAAGAAAACAAACCAAGGTACTTCAATTAACTTACGTCCTCTTGTTAAAAAAGGAGATAAAGTTACTAAAGGAATGGTTTTAACCGAAGGTTACGGAACTCAAGGTGGCGATTTAGCTTTAGGTAAAAACCTTAAAGTGGCATTTATGCCTTGGAAAGGTTATAACTTTGAGGATGCTATTGTTATTAACGAGAGAGTTGTTAAAGACGATATATTTACTTCGGTACATATTACAGAGCATACACTTGAAGTTAGAGAAACTAAGCGTGGATTAGAAGAATTAACTTCTGATATTCCTAACGTTAGTGAAGAAGCTACAAGAAATCTTGATGAGAACGGAATAATTAGAATCGGAGCTAAAATTGGTCCCGGAGATATTTTAATTGGAAAAATTACTCCAAAAGGAGAATCAGATCCATCACCTGAGGAAAAATTACTTCGTGCTATTTTTGGTGATAAAGCTGGTGATGTAAAAGATGCATCATTAAAAGCGTCTCCATCAATGTATGGTGTTGTAATTGATAAAAAATTATTCTCTCGTTCTGTTAAAGAAAGAAAAATTAGAGCTGCAGAGAAGCCATTAATTACAAGAATTGAAGAAAAAGAAGCTCAAGATTTAGAGGCTTTAACCTCCGTTTTAATCGATAAGTTATTTGTTGTTGTTAATGGAAAAACTTCGCAGGGTATTAAAGATAATTACGATAATGTAGTAATTCCTAAAGGAACTAAATTTACGTTAAAATCATTAAATGAATTAGATTTCAATTCTGTAAATCCTTTGAAATGGACTACTGATAGTGAAAAAAATGATACTATTAAAGAATTGATTAAAAACTATAATAATGGTGTTAAAGAAATTCAAGCAGTAGCTAAACGTGAAATATTTAATATTACAATAGGAGATGAGCTTCCTAATGGAATTATTAAACTTGCAAAAGTTTATGTAGCTCAAAAACGTATTGTTAAGATTGGTGATAAAATGGCTGGTCGACATGGTAACAAAGGTATTGTTTCAAGAATTGTAAGAGAAGAAGATATGCCATTTATGGATGATGGAACAACAGTTGATATTGTTCTTAATCCATTAGGTGTACCATCTCGTATGAATATTGGACAAATATACGAAACAGTACTTGGTTGGGCAGGATTAAAATTAGGAGTAAAATTTTCAACTCCAATTTTTGACGGTGCATCATTAGACCAAATTACAGAATGGACAAGAAAAGCTGGCGTGCCTGATTATGGTAAAACATATTTATATGATGGTGGTACAGGTGTTAAGTTTGATCAACCAGCTACTGTTGGTGTTATTTATATGCTTAAACTAGGTCACTTAGTTGATGATAAAATGCACGCTCGTTCTATTGGTCCATACTCTCTTATTACTCAGCAACCACTTGGTGGTAAGGCTCAGTTTGGAGGACAGCGTTTTGGTGAAATGGAAGTATGGGCTCTTGAAGCATTTGGAGCATCGAATATACTTCAGGAAATTTTAACAATAAAATCTGATGATGTTATTGGTCGTGCAAAAGCTTATGAAGCAATTGTTAAAGGTGAACCAATGCCAAAAGCAGGAATTCCTGAATCATTGAATGTATTACTACACGAACTTAGAGGTTTAGGTCTAAGTATCGATATGGAATAAAATTATAGAGAGTTATTTTGTGTAACTCTCTATAATTTGTTAATTAAAGATTTATTATATAACAACTTAATATACAGTTTATGGCTTTTAGAAAAGAGAGTAACGTAAGAAAAGAATTTACAAAAATCTCTATAGGTTTAGCTTCTCCAGAAGAGATACTTGAAAGATCGAGTGGCGAGGTATTAAAACCAGAAACTATAAATTACCGAACATATAAACCTGAACGTGATGGTTTATTTTGCGAAAGAATTTTTGGCCCTGTAAAGGATTATGAATGTCATTGTGGTAAATATAAAAGAATAAGATACAAAGGTATTGTTTGTGATAGATGTGGTGTTGAAGTTACTGAAAAGAAAGTTCGTAGAGAGCGTTCCGGACATATTGCACTTGTTGTACCTGTCGCACATATCTGGTATTTTAAATCATTACCAAATAAAATAGGTTATTTATTAGGCTTACCTACTAAAAAGCTTGATGTAATTGTTTATTACGAGAGATATGTAGTTATAAACCCTGGTGGAGTAAAGAATGCCGAAGGTGAAGAACTAAAACAATTAGATTTTTTAACAGAAGATGAGTATTTAGATATTTTAGAAACTCTTCCAAAAGAAAATCAATATCTTGAAGATGACGATCCAAATAAATTTATTGCAAAAATGGGTGCTGAAGCAATTCATCATTTGTTAACATTAATAGATTTAGATGAATTAGCTTTTTCGTTACGTCATAAGGCAAATACAGAAACTTCACAACAAAGAAAAAACGAAGCATTAAAAAGACTTAATGTTGTTGAAGCTTTCCGTGCATCCAAAGGTAGAAATAAACCGGAATGGATGATTGTTAAAGTTGTACCTGTAATTCCGCCAGAATTAAGACCACTTGTGCCTCTTGATGGTGGACGTTTTGCTACATCTGACTTAAACGATTTATATCGTCGTGTTATTATTAGAAATAATCGATTAAAAAGATTAATTGAAATTAAAGCTCCCGAAGTAATTTTACGTAACGAAAAACGTATGTTACAAGAAGCTGTTGATTCATTATTCGATAACTCAAGAAAAGCAAATGCTGTTAAAACAGATGCTAACCGACCACTTAAATCATTAAGCGATAGCTTAAAAGGTAAGTCTGGTCGTTTCCGTCAAAACTTACTTGGTAAACGTGTTGATTATTCTGCTCGTTCGGTAATTGTTGTTGGACCTGAGTTGAAAATGCACGAGTGTGGTATTCCAAAAGGAATGGCTGCTGAACTTTACAAGCCTTTTGTAATTCGCAAATTAATTGAAAGAGGTATTGTAAAAACAGTAAAATCTGCACGTAAAATTGTTGATAGAAGAGACCCTGTTGTTTGGGATATTCTTGAAAATATACTTAAAGGACATCCTGTATTGCTTAATCGTGCTCCAACCCTGCACAGATTAGGTATTCAGGCATTCCAACCAAAGCTTATCGAAGGTAAAGCTATTCAGTTACATCCACTAGCATGTACAGCGTTTAATGCCGACTTCGATGGTGACCAGATGGCCGTTCACTTACCTCTTGGTAATGCTGCAATTTTAGAAGCTCAATTATTAATGTTGGGTTCTCATAATATTCTTAACCCTGCTAATGGTGCTCCAATTACAGTACCATCTCAGGATATGGTTTTAGGTTTATATTATATAACTAAGCCTCGTAAAGGTGTTAAGGGTGAAGGTTTAAGATTTTATTCTCCTGAGGAAGTAACAATTGCATTAAACGAAGGTGTTGTTGATATTCACGCAGAAATTACTGTTAGAATTGACGATTATACACAAGGTGATGAACCTGTTAAAGTGATGCAAAAAACTACTGTTGGTAGAGTAATATTTAATCAGTTAGTACCAAAAGAAGTTGGATATATTGATGAAATTCTTACTAAGAAATCATTACGTGATATTATTGGTAAAGTATTAAAAGCATCAGGTAACTCGCGTACTGCTGAATTCCTTGACGACATTAAAGCAATGGGCTATAGAATGGCGTTCGAAGGTGGATTGTCGTTTAACCTTAATGATATTATTATTCCAGAGTCAAAAGCGACAATGGTTAATGAAGGCTATGCTCAGGTTGAGGAAGTAATGAATAACTATAATATGGGATTCATTACAAATAATGAAAGATATAATCAGATTATTGATATCTGGACACATATTAATGCTAAGTTAACTAATACTCTAATGGAGCAAATTAGTACTGATAACCAGGGTTTTAACGCTGTGTATATGATGCTTGATTCAGGAGCTCGTGGTTCTAGGGAGCAGATTCGTCAGCTTTCAGGAATGAGGGGGCTGATGGCTAAACCACAAAAATCAGGTGCAACAGGAGGTCAAATTATTGAAAATCCAATTCTTTCTAATTTTAAGGAAGGTCTTTCAGTACTTGAGTACTTTATCTCTACTCACGGTGCTCGTAAAGGTTTGGCCGATACAGCACTTAAAACTGCCGATGCCGGTTATTTAACACGTCGTCTTGTAGATGTATCACAAGATATGATTATTACAAAAGAAGATTGTGGTACTTTACGTGGTCTTGTTGCAACAGCACTTAAAAATGATGATGAAGTTGTAGAGTCATTATATGATAAAATATTGGGTAGAACTACAGTTCATGATATTTATGATCCTAAAACAAATGAACTAATTATTGCTTCAGGTGAAGAAATAACAGAGGAATTAGCTCAAATTATAGAGGATTCTCCAATTGAAAGCGTAGAAATTCGCTCGGCACTTACATGTGAATCTAAAAATGGAATTTGTGCAAAATGTTATGGACGTAATCTTTCAACAGGACGTATGGTTCAGAAAGGTGAGGCTGTTGGTGTTGTAGCTGCTCAATCAATTGGTGAGCCGGGTACTCAGTTAACTCTTCGTACATTCCACGCCGGTGGTACTGCAGGTAATATTAGTACAGAGAATACGATTGTTGCAAAAACTGATGGATATGTTGAAATTGATGAACTTAGAACAATTGAAACAGTTCAAGAAGACGGAACTAAAGTTGATGTAGTAGTGGGTCGTATGGCTGAAATGAGATTAATTGATAAGAAAACAGATATTGTTCTGTCAACCCATCCAATTCAATACGCTTCTAAATTATTTGTTAAGAATAATACTGAGGTTAAAAAAGGAACTTTAATTGCTGAATGGGATGCATTTAACTCTGTAATTATTTCGGAGGCTAAAGGTAAGATTGTTTTTGAGGGTTTAGTTGATGGTGTTACATATAAAGAAGAATCTGATGAGCAAACAGGTTTTAAAGAGAAAATTGTAACAGAAACTAAGGACAAAACAATTAGTCCTATTATTAAAATTGTAGATAACAAGAAAGAAGTTTTACGTACATATAATATTCCTGTAGGTGCTCATATTACTGTAAATGAAGGTGATAAAATTGAGGTTGGACAGCATATTGTGAAAATGCCTAGAGCTACAAGTAAAGCCGGTGATATTACAGGAGGGTTACCTCGTGTAACAGAACTGTTTGAGGCTCGTAATCCTTCAAATCCTGCAGTTGTTGCTGAGGTTGATGGTGAAGTTTCATTTGGTAAAATTAAGCGTGGTAACCGAGAGGTTATTGTTACTACAAAAACAGGTGATGTTAAGAAATACTTAGTTTCTTTATCTAAACAAATACTTGTTCAGGCTAACGATTACGTTAAGGCTGGTACGCCATTATCTGATGGAGCGACAACTCCAGCTGATATTTTGGCAATTAAGGGGCCAACAAAAGTTCAAGAATATATAGTTAATGAAGTACAAGCTGTATATCGTTTACAAGGTGTGAAAATTAATGATAAGCACTTTGAAGTGATTGTACGTCAGATGATGCGTAAGGTGCAAATTGAAGATCCAGGAGATACTAAATTCTTAGAGAAGCAAATTATTGATAAATGGGTTGCTATGGAAGAGAATGATAGAGTATTTGGTATGAAATATATTGAAGATGCTGGAGATTCTACTATGTTTAAAACAGGTCAGATAATTACAGCACGTCGTTTACGTGATGAAAATTCAATTCTTAAACGTAAGGATATGAAGATTATGACAGCACGAGATGCTATGCCTGCAACATCAAAACAGGTGTTACAAGGTATAACTAGAGCAGCTCTTCAAACAAGTAGCTTTATTTCAGCAGCATCGTTCCAAGAAACAACAAAAGTATTGAACGAAGCAGCTATTAACGGTAAAGTTGATAAGCTTGAAGGATTAAAAGAGAATGTAATTGTTGGACATAAGATACCTGCAGGTACAGGTCTTAGAGAATACGAAGATTTAGTTGTTGGTTCTCAGGCTGAATATGATAGAATTACATCGAGTAATACATTCTTATAAAAATAATTTATTTAATAGTTTAAAAGTCGTAGTTTTACTACGACTTTTTTTAAAAACAGAATATTATGAGTGAAGAATTAAAAGATAAAAATCAGATAAATATTGAGCTTGATGAAGAAATAGCTCAAGGAACGTATTCTAATTTGGCTGTAATAACACATTCAAACACCGAATTTGTTGTTGATTTTGTTAGAATTGTACCTGGTACACCAAAAGCAAAAGTGAAATCTAGAATTATCTTAACTCCTGAGCATGCTAAACGATTAATGTTTGCATTGCAAGATAATTTAAATAAGTTTGAATCTACTCACGGAAAAATAAAAGATGTTCAGAATGGTGGAGGAATGATGCCACCTATGAATTTTGGTCCAAAAGGACAAGCATAAAAAAAGAGGTTTCAAACGAAACCTCTTTTTTTATATGTAGAAATGAATTTAGATTTTTGCAAGTGCTTGATCTAAATCTGCAATAATATCTTCAACGTTTTCAATACCAACTGCATATCTAACTAATTCATCAGTAATTTCAGCTTCCAAACGAGCTTCTTTTGTCATAGCAGCATGTGTCATTGATGCAGGGTGTTGAATTAATGATTCAACTCCGCCTAAGGATACTGCAAGTTTTGCTAAATGTACATTATCCATTACAATTTTACCGGCTTTTAAACCTCCTTTTACACCAAAGCTGATCATACTACCAAAACCAGACATTTGTTTTTTCGCTAATTCGTGTTGTGCAAAAGATTTAAGACCAGGATATTTAATCCATTGAACTTTTGGATGAGCTTCTAAAAATTCAGCAACTTTCATTGCATTTTCTTGTGCTCTTTCAACTCTTAATGATAAAGTTTTTACACCACGAATTACTAAATATGCCTGATGAGGGTCCATGTTACCACCCATATATGTCATTGTTTTGCGTAGTTTTGCATAAACATCTTCATCTTTTGCAATTAATGCTCCACCAACAATATCGGCATGACCGTTAATAAATTTAGTTAATGAATGTAAAACTATATCAGCTCCTAAATCAAGAGGTTTTTGTAAAACAGGGCTTGAAAATGTGTTGTCAACACAAACTAAAATATTATGTTTGTGAGCAATCTTACAAGCTTCTACAATATCAGTTAGTTGAATAGTTGGATTTGCAGGAGTTTCTAAGTATAACAATTTGGTGTTAGGTTTAATAGCTTTTTCAATATTTTCCATTACAGATGTGTCTGTATATGTAGATTCTACACCAAAATCAGCAAAAATACTTTCCATTACAGCTCTACTTGGTCCATAAACAGAACCTGTACTAATCATATGATCGCCAGTATTTAATAATGCTGTATATAATGTTGAAACAGCTGCCATACCTGATGCAACAGCTACACCTCTAAATCCATTCTCTAATTGAGCTAATTTATTTTCTAATGCGTCAATTGTAGGATTTCCTATTCTTGTATAGATAAATCCTTTTTCCTTTCCTGCAAACAAGTTTGCTCCGTGTTCAGCATTTTTAAAAGAAAATGTAGATGTTTGGTAAATAGGTGTTACTGCACTTCCGTATGCATCTTCGAAATCACCAGCATGCACAAGTTTTGTGTCAAAACCTTTATTTTTAGTATCCATATTATTATTTTTTAAGGTACAAAGGTAATATTAATTATATAGTTTTGTAATTTTTTCATTAAGAATAAATTATGTTGTATGACAATTATCATTGTATTGAGATAAGTCTTTGTGTGTGCGCTATGCTGGATAATAGGTGTAGTTATATTTCTTTTTAATGGATTTAAATTAGAGTATTTTTGAAAAAAAATTGACTTCCCTAATTTAGATTATTATATTTGTAGTACTAAATGAGTTTTAGTTGTTGTTTTTATGTTTTTTCATTTAAGGTTGTCGTTCGACAACCTTTTTTAGTGTGAAAAAAGAGATTAAATCTAATTATTTTTTTTTTGTATTCTTATTTTAATACTTCTACTTTTTTAAAAAAGGATGATATTCAATTTTCTTTTTTGCAAACGGGTGATAATCACCTTTTAAGCCAATTGGTGTTGCATTTCTAATTTTCTGAACAATATTTATACTTTGACGAGCATCGTCTAAACCAAAACCGTTTCCTGTAAGAATTTCTTCGTAGCTACGAGTATGTAAATCAGTAAATCCGCCTGAGAATTCAATTTCCTCGCCTTCAATAGTAATTGAACGATATGTACGTTGACCGGTAGCTTTAACTTCGTCAGGAATTGCATTGTAATCAACACTTAAAAACCATCGAACTCTTGCTTGTTCAAACTCTAAATATCCGGCAGCACGTTTTGGCTCGTAAACGTGAACAATATTTTCTTTTACATCGCCAAAAATCCACGAAAGCATATCGTAAAAATGTACGCCAATATTTGTTGCAATTCCACCTGATTTTTGCTCGTCGCCTTTCCACGATGCAAAATACCAATGACCACGAGAAGTAATATATGATAAATCTACATCGTAAACTTTGTCTTTTGGTCCTTCTGCAATTTTCTTTTTTAATGCAATTATTGATGGGTGTAATCGTAATTGTAGAATATTGTATAGTTTTTTACCAGTCTCTTTTTCAACCTCTGCGAGTGCATCAATGTTCCAAGGGTTTAAAACCAAAGGTTTTTCACAAATTGCATCGGCTCCGTGTCTCATAGCAAAACGAATGTGCGAATCGTGTAAATAATTTGGTGTACAAATACTTACGTAATCGATATTGTCATCGCTACGTTTTAATTTATCAATATGACGCTCGAAACGTTCAAATTCAGTAAAAAAATCGGCATTAGGAAAATGACTATCAATAATACCAACACTATCGTTTTTATCTAAGGCAGATACTAAACGGTTTCCTGTTTCAGCAATCGCCTTTAAATGGCGAACTGCTATATATCCACCTAATCCTATTATTGCAAAATTTTTCATTATATCTCTCTTTGTTATTTAAAATGGAGAAAACTTATTTGAAGTGCAAATTTAAATAAATATTATTACTTTAAAGTTGTTCTGTTGATTATTCCTTGTTCTTCGGTTGGATATTTAAAGAAATAAATAGAATAACC